>Ga0207701_10000059_pt1 | contig 90546 bp, 76 predicted proteins | sample KBSSwiSSwithPhiX_FD_184294 | JGI IMG/M metagenome (GOLD analysis project Ga0207701, IMG submission 184294) | Switchgrass rhizosphere bulk soil microbial communities from Kellogg Biological Station, Michigan, USA, with PhiX - S5 (SPAdes) (version 2) | ecosystem: Environmental > Terrestrial >...
AAAACCCTGCCTGTTGACGATGTGTGCCGTCGTGTTAGCAGGGAGCGCGGCTGTGTCGGTGCCGTGCGCCGCCGCACCGATCACGTATCACTACACAGGTGCGGTGACCACAGGCGTTGGGGCACTACCGGCAGTGCCCGTCGGGACGCCCGTCACCTTCACTGTGACCGCCGACCCAAACAACCCGGTTGCGACAGTTCCACTGGCGCCCTATGTCGCAGGCTACCTGGCCACAATCGACGTGCAATTACCGGCGTTCAATTACCAGGTGATGGGCGCGCTGGAGGTGAATGGCGATGCGCAGTTCCCAGGGGCTGTCCAGGCCTCTGGCTTCGTCAATCTGCGCACGTTCAGTACCAGCGGGCCCGTGATCTCCGGCTTTGGGCCGAGGTTCTGCGGGGTTCCGACTCCGATTGGATGCTATGCCTTCAACGTGGCGGCGACGGATCCGACATCAGCCGCGCTGCTGTTGCCGTATCCGACATTCAGCTTCCCCATACTGCTTCAGGGAGCCGGCGGGGCGGCCGCGAGCATCTACATCACCGGCAGCCCCCAAGCCGTGCCGGAGCCCAGTTCTGTCCTGCTGATGAGTGCGGGGCTGTTCGGCGTCCGATATCTCCGACAGCGCAAATATCGAAGTCGCTCCTGAGAGTTGCCCGGACAACGGCTCTTTGAGCCTCGTTGTTCGCGGGTTCTCTCCACGCGGTCAGCCGGCCGGTCGCGTACCGCGTAGACGTCCGGCCTCGCGGCCGACACGAAAGCGTGCTCGTCAGACGTGAGACACCTGCGTGCTCTTGGCTCGGAGCGCTGATCCCGAAGCTGTCAGCGTCGCCCAGCATCGTGGACTGTCAGTCGACATCCACAGGGCGTGATGGGTCGACAGGCAGGCCTGGCAGACCATCGAGGCTTCGCGCGTTCTTTGTCTCCCGGTATCGATTGAGCCCACTCGCGCCTTTCGACGCTGACCACCGAGTCAGCGTGTCGCGATCTCGCTGATAACTGTATTCGGGCACGGCGTATCCGCAGGAATCGCTGATCCGCGTGAGGTCCGCGCGAATGATCGCTCGACTGCCGAGGTGCGAGGGAAAGAGGGGGCTGAGTAGTTCGTATCGCGGCGAACCGGGCACATGCACCTCGGCGGCGCCGTGCAGGCGGACGATCTTCGGGGACCCTTCAAAGGCGCAGAACATGAACACGATGCGTCCATTCTCGCGAGCATGAGCGATGGTCTCGATGCCGCTGCCGGTCAGATCCAGGTATGCGACTGCCCGCGGCGTCACGATCCGGAAGGTATCCATCCCCTTCGGGGAGCAATTGATGAAGCCGTCGCTGGCCAGGGGTGCGGTGGCCACGAAGAAGAGATGTTGGCGCTGGATCCATCGCGACAGTTCCGGCGTGATGCGGTCGAAGGACTTTCCCATATGCACTCGATCGTATAGCGCACCTTCCGGAGAGTTGCGGCCGCCGCGGCGTGCCGGCGCGGCGTTCAGCGACTCTCCAGCGATCGCTCCAACTCGTCGAGCCGTGCCGCGAGCTCGGTGCGTTTCGCCTGCTCTGCCTCGAGCGATTTCTGGAGCGTGACCAACCGGTTGCGCGCAGCTTGCTCCTCTCGCTGCCGATCGACGAGGACCTGCCGCTGTTCGGACAGCTCCTGGGGCGTCGATACTCTGGCCTGAGGCTGCGTGCCCGGCTGGATCTGCGCCAACCGCCGAATTTCCGTCTCGCTGTCGATCCGAGCCCGCGTCGCGTCCAACGATGCGCGTTGGGCATCGATCACCTGCAACGTGACCGCCGCGACCCGCGCATCCTGACTGGCGAGGTGGGCGATGACGATCTGCGCCCGTGTGTTGGCCTCGATTGCCCGGATGATGGCCGCGTGCATCGCCTTCGTGTCGGCGATGCCCGCCAGGTCGGGCCCGGGGACGCGGTTGCCCTGGCCCGAGGGCGCGGCGCCGCCGAGCAGCAGCGCCATTGCCACGACACCGAGTGTGCGAGCGAGAGTCATGCTGGCCTCCTTGGATCTGCGCCGGCATTGTACCGCCCCTCGACCCGAAGGCCTGCCCTGACCGGCATGGTATCCTCCGGCAAAATGGAGGGTTCAGCGCAGATGGAGAAGGCCAGCTTCGTTGTCGTTCCGCGAACCACAGCCCGAAGGCGCTGCAGGCCGGGCCGAGCGGTGAGTGCATTGGTCATCGGCTCAGCTCTCTCCGTCCTTCTGACATCGCACGTGACCGCGCAGCGCGGACCCGCGCCGGACCCGCTCGTGAACGCTGACGCACTCGTGAAGGTGGCGGATCACACCTACGTGATCCCGGACGCCAATGTCCCGCTCGTCCCCAACGTCGGGATCGTCGTCGGCACCCGTGCAACGCTGGTGATCGATCCCGGACTCGGCCGGCGTAACGGCGAGACGATTCTGCGTGCCGCGCGCAAGCTCAGTCCGAACAGCGAGCTGTTCATCGCGTCAACCCACTTCCACCCGGAACACACGACTGGATACGTCGCGTTCCCGGCGACGGCGAAGTACATCAATTCCAAAACGCAGGAATCGGAGTTCGAGGAGAGCGGGGCCGGCATGATCAAGGCCTTCTCGGGCCGCTCCGCGCTGACCGCCGAACTGCTGTCGGACGCGGTCCGGCGGCCCGCCGACGTTACGTTCGATCGCGACTACACGCTGGATCTCGGCGGCGTCCGCGTGCGGTTTCTCCTCGTGGGACCCACCCATACGCGCGGCGACACCGGGCTCTTCGTCGAGGGCGACGGCGTGCTCTTCGCCGGCGACGTCGTGATGAACGAATCGTTTCTGGCGGCGGGACCCGGCTCCAGCATGAAGGCGTGGCTGGCGGCGTTCGACACGTTCGATGCGCTTTCGCCGCGCACCGTCGTGCCGGCCCACGGCGCGGTCGGGCCCGGGACGCTGATTGCCGCCAACCGCAAGATCGTCACGGCGGTTCGCGACCGAGCCCTGGCGCTGAAGGCCGATGGCCGCACGATCGACGATGTGGCGACGACGGTGCAGGCGGAGTTTCAGGGACAGCATCCCGCGTGGCCTCGTGCGACTGGCCTCGCGGCGCTCGCGAGATCGGCTTACGAAGGACGGTAGGTCGGCGGTTGCAGGACGGCGCCACCGCTCAACCGCGCCGCTCGGCGGTGAGATGGTCAATTACCAGGCCGACCTCCTCCGGAGACCCAAGAATCGCGCTGATGCGCTGGTGGATCGTCGTCGGCGTGATCTGGAGCAGATCGCCGAACCGGCCCTCCGCGTCCACCGCCACCGCCCGGCCGCCCGCCTGTTCGATCAGCATCCCCATCGGATTGCCTTCGTAGAGGAGCCGCAGCTTGCCGCCGGGATGCGTGGCCGTCGGCGGATAGAGGAACACTCCGCCGGTCAACAGGGTGCGATGGATGTCGGCGACGAGCGAGCCGATGTAGCGGCTCGAGTAGCCGTGCTGGTGCGCCCACCCGAGATAGCGCTGGATGCCTGACGGGAAGCCCAGGATATAGGCCTCGTTGACCGAATACGTCCGGCCGCGCGGCGGGATTCGAATCTTGGGCGCGACCAGGACGAAAGACCCAATCGACGGATCGAGCGCGAAGAGATCGACACCGTTCCCTGTCGTCAGCACGAACACCGTCGACGAGCCGTAGAGAATGTAGCCGGCCGCCAGCTGACGCACTCCGGGCTGGCAGAGCGCCGCGACCGGGTCGGTCACGCCGGCTTCGTGGCGCAGGAGAGAAAAGATCGTTCCGACCCCGGCGCAGACATCGAGGTTGGACGAGCCATCGAGCGGGTCGAAGATCACGCAGTACTTGCCGCCGTCGCCCTCGAGGCGCAGGATGGTCGGCTCCTCGTGCTCCTCCGAGGCCACGACGGAGAGGCTGGGCCGATCGCCGAGACAGGCCATCAGCACTTCGTTGGCCAGGACGTCAAGCTTCTGCTGCGCCTCGCCGTGCACGTTGGTCCCGCCGTGCGTGCCGAGCACATCCTCGATCCGTGCGCGCCTGACCTTCGCCGCGATCACCTTGGCGGCCAGCGACAACGCCGAGAGGATCCAGGTGAAGTCACCGCTCGACCCAGGATGAGCGGCTTCCTCGCGAAGAATGTGCGATTCGAGTGAGAGCAGATTGTGGTCGGCCACGGCAGTCCGGTCCCGATGAACGAAGCCTTGGTTTATCGGCGGCGGTTCGATACCGCGTCCGGCAGCCGATGTTACTCTGGCTCGGGGCTACGTTCCTGAACAGTCCGTGTGCTCACGGTGAGAGGTGTTCGCCGCCGTATCGGCCAGGGTTCACCCGTCCCGGATTGCGTACTCATCAGCAGTGACGGCGAAGAGCACTGGTACACATAGGCGGTGCGGCGCGCGATAAGATGCGGGCAACACGGAGGAGTGCCTGAATGGGGATGGGTGTGTCACACAAGATCTCGGTCGGCATGATGCTCGCGGTCGGCGCCGTCCTGGCGCTGCGGGCGCAGGAGCCGCCTGCCGGCCGCGGTGGAGGAGCCGGCCGAGGGGGCCCGCCTCCTGCTACGCAAGCGCCCGCAGTTCCGCAGATATCGCGCTCGCCCGTGGTCGATCAGGCCGCGCACGATCGCGGCCGCGCGCTGTGGGCGAGCCACTGCATCGATTGTCACGGGTCGCAGGCCCGCGGTTCAGATACCGGTCCGAACATCATTCGGTCCAAAACCGTGAACTTCGATCGCACCGCAGCTCAGGCGGGGAGCGTCCTGGGGCCGTTCCTCAAGGCGGGGCACCCGACGCAGAGCCAGAAACCGAGCGCGTCGTTCACCGATGCCGAGGTGGTGGACCTGGCGAACTTCCTGCGGCAGAGGGTCAACGATACGATGCGCGGCTCGGCGATGTTCACGGCCGGTGACGTCCTCGTCGGGAACGCCAAGGCTGGCGAGGCGTACTTCAACGGCGAGGGCGGGTGCGCGACCTGTCACAACGCGACCACCCGGAATCTCGCCGGGGTGGCGACGCGGATTCCTGAGCCGGTCGACCTGCAGCAACGGATGCTGTTCCCCGGGGGCGGCGGGCGCGGTCGCGGCGCACGTGGGGCTGCTCCAGCCGCCGCTGGGGGGGCGCAACCCGCACCTGCGGCCCCGACGATGACGATCACACCGCCATCGGGTCCCTCGATTACGGGCGTGCCGATCGAGGAGAGCGACTTCTACGTCACGCTCCGTGACGCCGACGGCACGCTGCACGTCGTCCGCCGCGCGCCGGGCCTGAAGATCACCCGAAACAATCCGCTGCAGGCGCACATCGACCTGCTCGATCGCGTCAGCGACACGCAGATCCACGATCTGGTCGCCTATCTGGAGACACTGAAATGAGGGCTCTGATTACTCTCGCTGCGACGCTTCTGGTGACTGCCGTCGTGGCCGGCGATCAGGCCGCGGCGCCGCGTGCCGCGGCTGCCGGTCCGAGCGGTCTGACCACCGCGCAAATCGAGAAGCCCACCACCGACGCGTGGGTGACCTACAACGGCGACTACTCCGGACGACGCTTCAGCAAGCTGAACAAGATCACGGCGGAGAACGTCAAGCACCTGAGCCTGGCGTGGATCTACGACTTGGCGGCGGGCGGCACGATCAAGGCAACGCCGCTCCAGATTGGCGGCGTGCTGTACTTCACGACGCCGAACCATGTCTACGCCGTCGACGCCCGCACCGCGCGGGAAGTGTGGCAGTACACGTTCGCCCGCAGCCGCGGCGGAATTCAGATCGGCAATCGAGGCGTCGCAATCCTCGGCGACACCGTGTATTTCGTCACGACCGACTGCAATCTCGTCGCGCTCGACATCAAGACGGGCACGGAGAAGTGGGCCAAGGAGTTCTGTTCGCTGGAGATGATGTATTACGGATCGGTCGCGCCGGTCGTGGTCAAGGACAAGCTGATTCTCGGTCCGAGCGGCGACGATCTGGACGTGCCGGCGTATCTCGACGCGCGCAGTCCCGAGACTGGCGAGCTGATCTGGCGCTGGTACGTCACGCCGCAGAAGGAGGGCGATCCCGGACTCGACACGTGGCCGAACCTGGACATGGCGAAGCACGGTGGCGGCATGACGTGGCAGCCTGTGACCTACGACCCCGAGCTGAACCTGATTTACGTGACGACCGGAAATCCCCAGCCCGTGGTGGCCTTCAAGAATCGGAAAGGGGCCAACCTGTTCACGGCCTCCATCGTGGCCCTGAACGCCGACACCGGGAAGATGGTCTGGCACTTCCAGTCATCGCCGAACGATACGCACGACTGGGATGCGACCCAGGCCGCGGTGGTGTTCGACGGTACGGTCAACGGGCAACCGCGCAAGCTGATCGCGCAGGCGTCACGCAACGGGCAGTTCTTCGTTCTGGACCGGACCAACGGCAAGGCGATCATCTCGACCGAGTACATCAAGACCAACTGGTCGCTCGGCTATGACGAGAAAGGCCAGCCGGTCCCGAATCCGGCGAAACAGCCGCAGATCGCCGGCGCGCTGGTCACCCCCAACCAGGGAGGCGCGACCAACTGGTATCCGCCGAGTTTCAGCCCGCTGACAGGCCTGTTCTACGTGAATGCGACCCGCGCGTTCAGCGTCTGGTACATCTACGACGCCAGCGACAATCCGATGGGCTGGGGCGGCACGGACCGCGGCGGGTATGCCGAGCAGCCGCAGCTGAAGGCGATTGACTATAAGACTGGCAAGATCCGCTGGAGCATCCCGAGATACGGCAGCAACTCCGGCATCCTGAGCACCGCCGGCAACGTGCTGTTCAACGCCGCCGCGGGTGGTCTGGGCGCGTATAACGCGACCACCGGCGAGCCGCTATGGAACTCGCGGATCGGCAACAGCGTCACCAACGGGCCGATCACCTACGAGCTGGATGGTCTGCAATACGTCGTCGCGGCGGCAGGGCCGCGGCTGGCCGCGTTCGTGCTCAATCAGTAGGAGGCGCAGCAGCCCGGCGTGGTCAGCGCTGAAACCGGCGCAGGATGATGTCGGCGGGCCACAACAGCAGCGCGAGCGCGAGCAACCAGGGCGCCAGCGCGTGGCGTGACGTCCCGGCGGTTCGCGCTGCGCGGCTCAGATCCGAATCGGCAGGCTGGAACGTGCCGCCGGTGGTCCGCGCGATCGCCGACAACAGCGCCGCATCGGGCGCGGCGAACCGCAGCTCCGCGAATGGATCGACGGTGAGAATGCGTGACGCCACGGCGCTCGCCTCACCCGGGATCGAGAAGAACAGCGGCTCGCTCACGTCTGCGGCCACGTGGGCGACATACCGGCCGGAGCTCACCTGGGTCAACGGCAGGACGCCGAGGGTGGCGCCCGCTGTACGCACCTCCACTGTCGGCGAGAGCTCGTCGTCCGCCTGACCATCGCGATCGCGCGCGCCGAGTGAGATCGTCAGTGGCGCCTGCGAGCCGACGCGATCGCCGGCCGTGACGGTCAACGAAGCTGGCGACGCGCGCCGCGGGGCGAGCGCCCTGAGCGTGCCGTCGAGTAGCGGGCCAAGTCCGCGCCAGGCGATCCAGTCGCGGGTCCACGCGCCGTCGAGATCCGCGGCGAACATGGCCGTCCGGCCCAGGCCTGCCGGCCAGGTGGTCAACAGCGGATCTCCCCGCTCCGTCGACAGCCATTCGATCGCGTCGGGCTTTCGCGTTACGAGATTGCGACCGTGGAGCGTGGGCAGCGTCACTCGCGGTTCGAGAAACGCCATGCGTTCCCGCACCTTGGCCGCGATGTTCGTCGCATCCTCGGGCTCGGGTGTGGCGGCGTTGCGCGCCTCGGTCACGAAGATCTCCGGGATCTGCTGCGCGTCCTGCACGACGTAGCTCCGTCCGCCGCCCCAGAGCGCAAGATTGCGGAGGAGCGCGGCGTCAGCATCGGGACCGAGCGCGACGGTGGACACCGTGATGTGCGCTGCCGACATCTTCCGGACGAGGCCTTCGAAGTCCTCGGGATCAGACTGCCCGTCGGACAGCAGGATGACGTGTTTGGCGCGGACCCGGACGGCGGCGAGCGCATCGTAGGCATTGCGAAGCGCCGGGAAGATCGCTGTCGGACCACTGGCCTTGATGCGCCCGATCGCCGCGTGGAGCTCGGGGCGGCTCTCCCGCACGCGACCCAGGGGCACGTCCCAGGTGGAGATGTCGTTGAACGAGAGCACGCCGAGCATCTGTGACGGCGCGAGTGCATTGGCCGCACCTTCAGCGGCCGATTTCGACAGCTCCATCGCGGTCCCGTTCATGCTCCACGATCGGTCGAGCACGATCACCAGCGCGACCGCCGGCTCGTCGTCTCGATCGAAGGTGACCGGCAGGACGCGTTCGATGTCCGTGTGGCGATACCCGCGCTGGGCCAGCTCGATGCCGGCGCCGAACACCGCCTGCCCGCCGGCAAAGAACAACCCGCCGCCGCGCTCCTCGACCCACGACCCAAGTGCCGACATCGCCTCGGTCGAGAGCGCCGCACGTGGCACGTTGTTCAGCAGCACCACATCCCAGCGATCGAACGCCTCGGCACGGCGCGGCAGCGCCTCTGGGTGGGCCATGGTGATCTGGAAACCGGCGCGCGCGAGCGCGTTGGGCACTGCGGCAGACTCCGCCGAGGCCGCCGGTGCGCCGGCAGCCTTGCCGCTGCCCGCATGCACGTACAGCAATTGCGGCCGCGGCTCGACCCACACTTCCCGCCGGAGCGTGTTGTTCTCGGCCACCGCGTCGCGCTCAGCCTCGACCAGCGCCTCCACGAGATGAGGGCCGGGCGTGTCGAATGACACCTCGAGGCGGACGGACGTGGAACCAGGCGACACGTCCCGACGGACATGCGCGAGGACACGTGAGCTTTCACGCACGCTGATCTCGGCCGCCTGCGCCACCTGTGAACCGACCACCACGTCGAGCTCGGCGGCGCTGAGGACTGCCGCCGTCTGCCATACGCGGACATCCTCGATCCAGACATCGCCGACATCGCGGACCGGCATCGGACGGGTGAACACCGGAATACCCGACGCGGCCAGCCGCTCCGCCGCATGCAAGGCGTCGCCGTCGGTCTGGCGTCCATCCGAGAAGAGCACGACCCGGCCGTTGCTCGAGGGCGGGATCTCCGCCCGGGCGGATGCCAGCGCCTGCTCGAGGTTGGTTCGTTCCGGAGCGATGCGTCGCGCGAGCGTATCGGTGTCTTGTCCAACGGCGAGGCGGCGAAGCGCGGTCGTATCCGGGACGCGCGACACGCCACCTCCGAACGCCAGGATCCGCCACGCGTCCGGCCGGAGCGAGGCGTTCGTCGTGTCGATGGCCTGCGCCACGGCCTCCAACGCCCGCGCTGACACGCTCTGCGATCCGTCCACGAGATAGATCACGGTCGTCCGCGTCGCTGGCAGCGACACCATCGGCTGCGCGAGTGCTGCGACCAGCGCGAGCATGAGCAGCAGACGAACGGTCGTCGACCACCTGCGTGAACCCAGCCGCAGCCGGGCATTGGCCGCCAACCAGACCAGTGGCAGCAGGGTGAGCAGCCACAGGATGCGGGGCGCTCCGAACTCCAGCGTCATGTCAGACCGTCACCCGCCTGCGCCACGTGACCCACTCGAGCGCCGCCAGCACGAAGGCCGCCGCCGCGCAGTAGACCCACCACGGCTGCCGCCCTCCGGTCGAGCGCTGAGGGACCGATCGATTCTCCGGCAACGTGCTCGACATGAGATTCGAGCGTGCGGGGTCGTCGAGTGAAACCGTGAGGACACGCTGGCCCGCGGCACTCTCCGCCAGATAGAGGCCAGGGGCGGGAAGTGTCGCTGATACGCGATCGTCGAAGGTGGTCAGCGCCAGCGCGCGGCCGTTGGGCGAGACGATGCGGCGAGTGGAGGGCGGAAGGTTGACGTGACCCGGCTGGTGGCGGACGCCGCGCTCCGGGCGCCCGAGCCAGTCCACGGCGTTGCCGACGAGGATGGGATATGCCGGTGTGGACGCGAACCCGGCGTCCTGCATCGAGAATCCGATCACGACATAGCGGCCCTGCGCCTCCTCGATGCTGATCAACGGCGTGTCGTGCTCCGACATCGCGACGGCTTGCAACGTTGGTCGACCGATCGGCCTGGCCGGACCGAGCCGTCCGAGGGACATGTCCACGCCCTCCAGGATGGGATGGGCCGTGCCCGGCCGCCACGTGGGCTGCGCCTCCGTCCTGCCCCGAGTGCCCAGCCACGATGAATCGGGCGGATCGATCACGAGCGCGGGCTGGGCCGGCGCGGTCGCCGGCAACCAGCGATCGAACACCCAGACATCCGCGTTGGCGTCCGCGTATCGCGCCGGATCGATAGCCGTGACGCGGAGGGTGGGATCGTGCGCCAGCAGTGCCGCCGCACGGCTCGCCGCTCCCACCACACCGACTCGGAGAGGCTGCGCCGTCCACAGCCATGCGCCCGCGTCGTCGTCCACGTCGAGGGCGTTGCCCGCGGCGCTGACGTGAGCGTGGAAGCGCGCGTCGCCGGCGGAGGGAACGGCCAGCACGTCACGATGGGTGCCCGACGCTGCGACAGTAATGGATCGATCGAACAACGCGTCAGCTCCGCGCGTGATGGTCAGGTGCACAGGCTGTGGGGCGCTAGAGAAGTTGGCGACGTTCACCACGATCCGGGCACCGTCTTCCGCTGGCGTTCGATCGACGTCGAACGCGGTCAGCGCGACGTTCGCCGCTGGAACGAACACCGAATGGAGAACGACGTCCGGGGGCATGGCGCGCCGCCGTGCGCCGTCGGTGAAGAAGTGCGTCGCCCCGGCGTCGGCCAGGTGCGGCCACGATCCATCGGCACTGCCGCTGGGCGTGAGGCGGGTTAGCGCATCATCCACGCGCGCGCGATCGGCGGTCGGTCCTTCGACGATGCCGTCGGCGGTGGTCGCGACCGCAATCTCCTGTGCGTTCGATGCGGCGGCCATCGCACGGGCCTCCTCGACCGCACGGTCCCACCGTGTGCCCCGAGTCGGCAGACGCGCGCGCATCGACCACGAGGAGTCGAGCACCAGGAGCAGGCGCGCCGCCGCGCGGTCCTCGATGCGCGGCGCGGGCCTCGCGATTGCCGCCGCGGTCGCCGCGGCGATGAGGACGGTGAGCACCGCGGACACGATCCAGCGGATCCGCTCCCACAGCGTGCGCTCGTGCGCACCGCCAAGGACCCCCTGCCACATGAGGAGGGAGGCGAGCACCTGCTGCCGGGGGCGCGGCCGGACCACGAACGCCGCCAGAGCTGCGGCTCCCGCCAGGGCGATGAGCAGCGAGGCGACCCATGTCGATAGCGCAAACGTCACGGGCAATCGGGCTTGTCAGAGGCGCGAGGCGTCAAGGCCGCTTGACCGCGGAGGTGGGCTCGTCCGTGCGGAGGAAGTAGCCGCGCAGCAGCGGCCGGCGGGCATCGGGAACGGCTGGCGGTTGGGCCGCGTGAGATCGATCGTAGGCCACGTGTTCGCTCGCACCGGGCGCGGCCGGAGGGACGCTACTCGCGGTGGTTGCGCGCCGGGAGGCCGGCCGGTCGAGATTTGGAAGGGTGATCTCGCTGTTCGCATGTACGACTTCCGTGCGCAGCGCGGCAGCCAGTCGTGCGGCCCGGCCGTCGTCTTTGGCCTGATCCGGCGCGCCGGAATGGCCGGTCGCGTGCTGCGTTCCCCGCAGCAGCGAGGAAAAGTCTGCGGGGCGCCCTCGCGTGTCGCCTTCGATCGGCGAACCGGTCAGCTCACCGGCGGCGGCGGGCTCGGCTGGCCGTCCTTTGCTCGAGGGATCGCTCGTGCCCGATGGCGGCGTCACGTCCCCGCCGGGTTCGGGATGCGGGGCCTCGTCCGTCCGGCCGCGTGCCATCGCCTCCTGGTACGCCCAATCGAGATCGGACATCTCGAAGCCGTTCTGGTAATCGTTCGACCACGCCGCTGACTCGCTGTCCGACGAAGACGACTGGCGTGGATCGGTTCCCTTCGAATCCGATGCGTTGACCTCGCCTTCGATGCGCTTCCGCGCGGCGGGATCGTGTCTAGCCGTGTCGAGCGCGTGCCCGATCGCTGAGAGCTGCTCCTCAGATGGCTTGCGTCCGGAGCGCAGTGCCTTGATGCCCTCGAGAATCTGCGGCACCGGAGCCCCCGGCGCGTCCGCCGGCGTCGTGGAAGTCTCGGGGGCGCCTCCCCCTTCGTGCCTCGCCTGTACCGCCGGTCGGGAGAGGCGGGGCAGCGGCTTGAAAGACAATCCGACCGCGGCAACGATGCAGGCAACGACCAGTGCCGTACGCGCGCGGTTCAAGGGCCAGCTGTAAACGCGAGTCCAGTCCACGCCCGCCGCTCGGGAGGCGGCCTCCTCCAGGTGGCTCGCGATCAACGGGGCAGTTCGGTCGGCCGCTCGCGTGGTCGATGAGTCATGAGTGGCGAACCAATACGCGCTTCTCAGGGATCCATCGAGGGCAGCGGCACGATCGAGCTGAGCGACGACGCCGTCGTGCAGCACTCGGGGAGCGAAGCGGGCAGCCAGAACGGTCGCTCCCGCGATCGCCGCGCCGGCGACGAGCAGGGTCAGACCGACAGATCCCGGACCGCCGAGAACTGGTATCAGCGCGGAGGCGAGGCAGGCGGACGCCGTCACCGGAAGCGCATAGCGGGCGATACGCCGGTTCGCAGCGGCCACGCGGCGCGCCCGATCACCACGGGCGGCGCTCGACCGGACGGACTGGCGTGCGGATGATTCGTTCACAGGTCGGCCCGAGTGCTTCCACGATACCATCGCCGGCGAGGCTGGGCTGGCCGGTTCGCGTTCGCCCGCGCCGCACAGCGTCAGGCGACGAATCGCCCCTGCCGGAATGCGGCCATGACGACCTCCTCGAATGGCCGGTCCGCATCCGCCCGCAGATAGCCGACATCGTACTGTTCACAGAACCGTTCGAGCTGGCTGTCGTGCGCGCGCCAGGCATTGGCATAGGCGGCGGCGAGTTGCGGCGTCACGTCGATATCCCGCCCCTCGCCGGTTTCCGCGTCCTCGAACCGCACTTCGCCCAGAGTGCCGGGATCGCGATCGGCCTGCGACCGCACGTGAACGGCCACGACGTCGTGACCGAGCGTGCGCAGGAGTTTCAGGCCTGTGTCGGCACCCTGGGGATCCAGGAAGTCCGAGATGACGATCGTCAGGCCTCTCGGACGTGGGCGCGCCGCGAACTGCCGGCACGACTGGCTCAGGTCGGTGGTGCCGTCCGTCTCCATGTCCTCGAGCCGCGCGAACACCGAGACCATCCGCCCCTTGCCGCGTCCGGGAGCAGTCTCGACCCTCAGCCCTTTGTCAAAGGAGAGGATCGTCAGCCGATCGAGATGCGCGAGACCGATGTAGCAGAACGCCGCGGCGAGCCGTCGCGCCAGATCGAACTTCGCCGGTTCGGCCATCGAGCGGCTGGCGTCGATCATGATGTAGATCGGCAGGTCCTGCTCCTCGTCGAAGAGCCGTAGTAGAAGGCGATTCAGGCGCTTGTAGGCCTTCCAGTCGATGTGGCGGAAGTCATCGCCGTGGGCATACGGGCGATGGTCGGCGAACTCGAGGCCCCGACCGCGGCGCGACGTCAGGCGATCGGCCCGGTTCTGGCCGGCGAACGTCTGCTTGGAGACCACATGCAGGTGCTCCAGCTTCTTGAGGAAATCATCTTCGAATCGGAAGGCCATCGCGGGACGCGCGCCAGTGGCGCTACTCGGTCGGGACGTGCGTCAGCAGCGTCTGCACGATGGCATCGGTGCTGACCTCTCCCGCCTGCCCTTCGAAGTTCAGGAGAATCCGGTGCCGCAGTGCCGGCAGGGCGACAGCTCGCACGTCGTCAACGGAAACGTAGGCATGTCCGCTGGTCAGGGCATGAATCTTCGCGGCGAGCACGATCGCCTGCGCCGCCCGTGGGCTGGCCCCGTACCGCACGTACTCCTTGACCAGCGGAGTCGCGTAGGGCGAGGTCGGATGCGTCCCCAGCGTGAGGCGGATCGCGTAGGCCTGCACCGGCCGTGCGATCGGGACCGCTCTTGCGACGTGGCGCATCTCCAGCAGTTCCGGACCGTCCACCACCCGGCTGACCGTCGTCTCCTCGTCACGCGTGGTGCGATCGAGGATCTCGTGCAGCCCGTCCTCGGTCGGGTAGCTCACCTTCAGCTTGAAGAAGAAGCGATCGAGCTGCGCCTCCGGCAGGGGATAGGTGCCTTCCATTTCGAGCGGGTTCTGCGTCGCCAGGACCAGGAACGGCTGCTCGAGCCGGTAGGTCGTCGATCCGACCGACACGCTGACGTCCTGCATCGCTTCGAGCAACGCCGACTGCGTCTTCGGCGTGGCGCGATTGATCTCGTCGGCGAGCACCACATTCGCGAAAATCGGCCCCGGCTGGAACTCGAAGAACGTCCCGCCGTGCGCATGCTCCTGGACGATGTTGGTGCCGACGATGTCCGCGGGCATGAGGTCCGGGGTGAACTGGATTCTGGAGAACTTGAGATGGAGGACGTCCGCCAGGGTGTGCACGAGACTTGTCTTGCCCACCCCCGGGATGCCCTCGAGCAGCACATGCCCACCCGCCAGCAGGCTGGTGATCGTCAAGCGCACGACCTCGTCGTGGCCGACGATACGCCGTCCGACTTCGGTGCTGATCTGGAGAAATCGATCGCGGAACTGGGCGATCGAGTGTTCGATGGTGATGGACGACATCTACGGATGGTGTTGGGCCGATAGGCGCGAGGGCGGCTTCCGCTAAGGGTTCTGGCGGCGCCAGCGGTCGCATGGTTATAGCACGGTCGTTCGCTCAGGCCGGACTGTTCGTCTGAAGTTGGCGGCTACCGGCGGCAACTCATGGGTTTGTGCTAGACCGCTTGATCATTCGCTTGCCGATTAGTTCTTGCCTTCGAGTGGGATAAGTGCTATAACTACAGGGGTATACCTGAGCCGTTCACAGCTGTACTGAGGCGCCTGCCTTGACCTCACGCGACAACGAGGTGCCTCCCGAGCGGTCCGATTTTCTAGGACTGCGTCCCTGGAGGACCCTATGAAGCGAGCATTTCTGTTCGTCTGCTTCATGACGATGCTTGGCATCCCCGCCGTCGTGCTGAGCGCATCAGCCCGCGATCAGCCCAAGAAAGCATCCGCGCAATCGAACGCAGATCAAGCCCAGGATAAAGATAAAGATCAAGACAAGGACAAGGACAAATCGGTGCCGGCGCCACCGACGCTGCTGCTCCTGGGCGCCGCCGCGGCCGTCGCGGGCGCCGGCAAGTTCTGGCTGACCCGGTCCCGGGTCTAAAAGAGGTCGTTCCGGCGTGAGGGATCCGCGTAATGCGATTGCGCGGCCGACGGCTGGTTGGCGGGATGCGATCGTGGTTCTGGCTGGCTGCCTGGGGCTTATGGCGGCCATTCACTATGCCACGGTGGCCTCCATCCTGCAGTCCTGGTCACGCGATCCGCTGGCGCACGGGTATTTCGTGCTGCCCGCGACCGCCTGTCTCGCGTGGATCTGCCGCGACCGGCTGCGTGACGTGGACCCGCGGCCCGCATTCGTCACCCTCGTCCTGATCGCCGGCTTGTCTTTCGTCTGGCTTGTCGGCAATCTGACCCAAACCACCCAACTCGAGCAGACGTCCGTGATCCTCCTGTTCGTCGCCCTGACCTGGGGCGTGCTGGGGACCGCTGCCGCGCGGGCGCTGATGTTTCCGCTGGGCGTGCTCCTGTTTGCACTCCCCGTGATCGAGCGCGTCGGCCCTATGCTGCAGGAACTCACCGCGAGGATGGCGGTGCAGGCGCTTGCACTGAGCGGCGTTCCGGCAGCGCTGAGCGGGAACGTGATTGCGATCCCCGGAACGCGCTGGCACGTATCCGAGGCGTGCGGAGGCATCAACTACCTGACCGCATCACTGCTGGTGGGATACGTGTACGCGGGCATGGTGTATCGCCGTTGGGCGCACCGCCTGGCGTTCGTGGCAGCGGCAGCTCTGACGCCGATCGCCGGCAACCTGTTGCGTGTCTACACCACGATTCTGCTCGACTACCACGGCGCAACCGGCGTGGCGTCCGGAATGCGCCACACCCTGTACGGGTTGCTCGTCTTCACTGTCATGATCGCGGTCCTGTTCGTGACGTGTGGCCGATGGCGTGAGGCGGTGGTTCCCGAACTGCCCGGCTCGAACGGGCCTCGCCGAGATGGCGGCGTGCCGCCCGCAGGACGGCGGCGCATGCCGTTCTACGCGACCATCGCGATGTTACTGATCGCGAGCGGACCTGCGTCGGCGCGGATCCTGTGGAAGACCCCGGGATCTGCAGATTCGATTCGGTCGAACGTCCCGATCGTGGGCGGCCCCTGGGCTCCGGCAGCGGACGCGTTCGTCGCGTGGACACCGCCCGCGACCGGTCGCTCAGCCTCCGCTCGCGCATACAGGGCTGGGAATCGCGTCGTCCATCTGCATGTCGCGTCGTACGGCGCCGACGAAGCTACCGGCGATCTCGTCAGCGGCGATGTCACGCGCGCGGACCCTCGGTGGTGGGCGACCGCCGACCGGCATCGATCGATTGGCTGGCGCGACGAGAACCTCCGAGTACGGGAGGTTGAACTGCGCTCTGCACAAGAGTCGCTCCTGGTCTGGTACTGGTACGTCGTCAACGACCAGGCGACCGGCGACGACTATCGGGCCAAGCTGCTGCTTGCGCGGGAACGGTTCCTCCGCCGACCGCAAGGGGGCGATCGTGTTGTGGTCTTCACCCGCATCGTTCCCGACGCCGACGCCGTAGACGCGCTGGAGGACTTCGTCTCGCGCCTGTCGATGGACACGTCCGTCCCGGCCGAGTGATCACCGCCGCACGATGTAGTCGTGGGAGGGTCGTCACGAATCGGCAGCGGGGTGTCCACGTGCGAACACACCACGACGGAGTGTGCGAGCTCATGAGACGCCGCAGCCTTCTTGGGCCCTGACTGCGGCGCTGTCAACAGCCGGTAATACAATTCCGTCGCGAGTACCTGTTTCCCGGGTCCCGGATCCCGAGTCCCGCATCCCGAGTCCGAGGTCCCGAGTCCCGGGTCCCGTGAACCCCGCGTCCATGCCATGCTGTGTCGCGCATCATGGACGGACCCGCACGCGTCAGCACCCCTCGGCACATCCTGCTCTCCACGATGCACGTGGACACGACCTTGTTCGAAGGCATGGCCGCGCTGCGCTGTACGGTCGGCGTCGCGATCGTGCTCGTGGTCGGGCTGGTGCTGCGACTGCCGGTGGTCAGCGCGTTTGGCGCCGTCGGCGCGGTGTCCGTCGGCTTCGGATCGTTCCAGGGCGCCTACCGGAGTCGCGCCGCGGTAATGGTGGCCGCGGCGGCGGGGATGGCGTTCTCAGTCCTCCTCGGATCCGTCGGTGGCTCTTCCGATCTGGCCTCGGTTGCGATCGCCACTGGCGCCGCCTTCGCGAGTGGCATGCTGATCGCGCTCGGTCCTTCGGCCTCCTTTGTCGGCCTGCAATGCGTGGTCGCGGCGCTCATCGCCGGCGGCTTTCCCGCCAACCTCCGCGACGCGGCAATCCGGGCGGGGCTCGTGTTGGGTGGAGGGCTGATCCAGACCTTGCTGGTGGTCATGATCTGGCCCTTGCGGCGCTTCTCGGCCGAGCGTCGAGCGCTCGCGACGGCCTATCGGAGCCTGGCCCGCTACGCCTCCGGCATTCCGGCCGCTCCGGAGGTCGCCCCCGAGCCGCACACCTTCGCGATGACCATCTCGCCGCTCGCGGATCCGCAGCCGTTTGCGCGCGCCGGCGACGTGCTGGTCTTTCAGGGCCTCCTGGACGAAGCCGAGCGGATCCGCGCCAGCCTCGCCAGCCTGGTGACGTGGCGGCCACGATTGCTCGAGTTCCACCCGCAGTGCGCGCGCGATCTCCCCACCGCATGCGGGCGCGCCCTGTTCGCGATCGCAGACGCGCTCGAGCAGGGCCGCGCGCCGCGTGAAGACACCCCGATCTGGGCGCCCCTCGACGAGTGCGTCCGCGATATCGGTCACGTGCCCGCGGTCGACGCGCTCCTCGGCCAGCTTCGCGCCGCGTGGCGCATCGCGGGCGTGCTCGAGGCGACTGGGCGTACCCCTGCCGCGCCGGTTCGCCTGCCGCCACTGCAACGCCGCCCGCCGGTGCGCGATGCCCTCATGACGCTCCGCGCCAACCTCACGATGGACTCGGAGACGTTTCGCCACGCGCTGCGGGTGGCGGCGACCGCGGCGGTCGCGTGCGCCGCCTACCGGCTCTTCCAGCTGCCGCGCGGGTACTGGATTCCGATGACCGCCGTGCTCGTCCTGCGGCCCGAGTTTACCGATACCTTCGCCCGTGCCCTGGCGCGCATCGCCGGTACGATCCTCGGCGCTGCAGCGGCCACCGTAATGGTGACGGTCGCCGATCCAGGACCGGCCATGCTGACCCTCCTGGTCCTGATGTTCGTGTGGGGCTGCTATGCGTTCTCGCGGATGAACTACGTCCTGTTCGCGACCTGTCTGACCGGCTACGTCGTGTTCATTCTGATGCTGGGCGGCGTGGCCGAGATGACCGCAGCCACGGCGCGCGCATTGGATACGGCGGCGGGCGGCGTCTTCGCGGTGTGCGCCTACGCGCTGTGGCCGACATGGGCCGGGAGCACCGCTCGGTCAGCTCTCGCGGCGATCCTCGACATCCACGGCCGTTACGTCTCGGATTTGCTGGCCGCGTACGCTGATCCGGTCGATCTCGAGCGCAAGGTGAGCGCGCTGCGGCAGCTGCGCAGCGAGGCGCGGCTGGCGCGATCGAATGCCGAGGCGACGATCGAGCGGATGCTCACCGAACCCGCGAGCCGGGCCTCGATTGCCCCTCGCGCCGCAGTGGGCCTCCTGGCCGCACTCCGGCGGCACGCCCTCGCGGCATTGTCGCTCCATGCCGGCCTCGAACGTGGCGTGCCCCAGCCAGCGCCCGGCGTCCGGCTGCTCGGCGAACAGCTGACGGCAAGCCTCAAGGCGATTGCCGACGCGGTCCGGTCCGGGTCGGAACCCGAGCCCTTGCCAGCGCTCCGACAGACGCAGCTCGCGCTTGCCCCCTCGGCGGACGCGCTCGTCGGCCAGGAAACCGACCTCATGGTGGACAGCGTAAAGACGATGGCGGAGCTGCTGGCGTGGGACGTCGCGCACGCGCGACGCTGAGGTGACAACCGAACGCAGCGACGGTTGAGTGCGGCCACGCGCCGAGGAAGCCGATCGCGCCGACGATCACTCCCTTGCGGGGTGATAGCTACCAACAAGCCGGCCTTCCGGCCGCGACCTGCGGCCGGGGCGCCTCTGAAGTCCCTGCCTTGGCTTACGCCGCTTCGTCCGATCGATCACCTGGCTTTAAGGGCGACGACACTGCCATCGTCGGCCCACCTCCAGAGCCCTGGCCGCCGTCGGGTGCAGCCGAGCGGCGAGCGGTGGTAAACGCGTCCGCGAGCACCTCCAGGGCATCGAAGGGTGAACGCCGCGCCCGGCCGATGTCAACGAAGACAATCGCATCGAGGCGGATACGCGGTTGGAACGCCGAGGCCGTACCCACGCGGGTTTCGGCTATCTCGAACGTGACCGCGTGGGTCGTTTCGTGTCGCTTCATGTGGTGACCTCCCGTGTCCGCATCAAACGTAACGTGACGACGTGACAGGGCGGGTCAGGGCAGGCCAATTCGCCGCCACGAACTTCAGCGGCGCTGCGGCACGATCGAGAAATCCTGCTGCACGCAGGCGTGCGGGTCCGCGAGCTCAAACGCGCGCGAGGGCGCGGGCGAGACGAAGCCGCGCGGGACCGAGAGATCGACCTGATACCGCCCCGGCGCGACCCCCGTCAGCTCGAAGCGGCCGGCAACCACCGGGATGTCCACAGGCGGGCCGGCGCCGGAGAGACGGACGGTGAAGACGAGCCGCGGATCGAGGGTGCGGATCCGAACCGCCCCGGCCGAGCGCTGGACCAGCCGAACGGTGCCAAACACGCGGCCGCCGCGTGCGGGCACGGCCAGCGACGCGAGGTAATCGGCCAGCTCACCGCGCCCCTCGTAGGTCGTCGTCAGGCTGCATACCGACACGAACAGCCGCCGGTCGGAGGCACGGCGCTGCGCGAACACGAGGTAGCGTTCGCCGGGCTTGAAATCCACTCCGCAGTCCGCTGCGGTGGCACCGGTCAGCACCTCCGCTGTTGCTCGCGCCTCGCCTCGCCAGGACTGCCGCACTGTCAGGCGCACCCGCTTTTCATCGACCGGCACCGTACGTCCCGCGACTTCGCGCTTGCCTAGGGTCGGCGTAACGGTCGCGACCGTGGCATCGAACACCGCGTCGGCCTGCCAGACGGCCTCGCACGCGGGCCCGCTGGGGAGGCACGCGCACGCCTCCGCCAGAGCGGGCACCATCAGTAGAAGCAGGATCGCGACCGCGACGCGGCGGAAACGAGGTGACGTGAGGAGGCGCATGAAGATCAGACCCGGCCGATTATGGTTGCTCCGCTCTGACGCACTTGGCGCCTCGCAAGGACATGAGGCGTTCCGTCGTACTACACGAAGCGATGCGCGCCTTGTCAAGCACCGCGCGGCTGCATGCGGCGACTCATGTTAGATTCGCGCCGGCCCATGACGAGCGAGACGCCGCGCCGGTTCGGCCTGCTTAGGGCCTTCGCCTGGTCGATCATCACGCTACTGGGGCTGCCCGCGGCAACGACGGGATTCGGGGCCGATTCGGCCCGCCACTACGAAGTGGCGCGTATGTCGATGGCCTGCCTGTATGCGATAGAGGCCTACGCGCCGCAGAGCGTCGAGCTCGAAGCCGCGGCTAAAGAAGCGCTGGACGAGGTCGACCGCATCGACCGTCTGATGAGCCACTACAAGCCGGACAGCCCGCTGTCGGAGATCAACAGAGAGGCCGCCACGCATCCGGTGCGGCCACCGCGCGAGCTGTTCGACTTCATCGCCGAGTCCGTCCGCTACTCGAGCCGCTCGAGCGGCGCCTTCGATATCACGGTCGGCCCGCTGATGAAGGCTTGGGGCTTCTTTCGCGGCGACGGCCGCATGCCATCGTCTAGCGAGCTCGGAGCAGCAGCCCGCCTCGTCGGTGTTCGCCACCTGCGCCTTGATGCCGAGGCGGGGACCGTCGCCTTCGACGCGCAGGGCGTCGAGCTGGATCTGGGAGGCATCGCCAAGGGCTACGCGATCGATCGTGCCGTCCGGGTGCTGCGCGCCGGCGGCGTGACCGCCGCGCTGGTGAGCGCCGGCGGCAGCACGGTCTATGGCATCGGCGCGCCGCCTGGCGCCGACGCCTGGTCCGTCGACATTCAGGATCCGCTCGATTCGCGCCGCAGCGCGACGACGGTGCGGCTCCGCGATCGATCGCTCTCGATCGCCGGCCGGTCCGAGAAAGGGTTCGAGATCGGCGGCGTACGGTACTCGCACATCATGGACCCGCGTACCGGCCGCCCCGTTCAGGGTGTGTTGACCGTGGCAGTCCTCAGCGATACCGGCACCGATGGTGATGCGCTCGACGACGCGCTGTTCGTGCTCGGACCGGCCGCGAGCCGGCAGCTGTTGAACCAGGTGCCGGGGACCGCAGCGCTGTGGATGCTGCCGCGCGGCGCGCGAGGATGGACCATCGTGCGGGAGGAAAGTCAGTGACGCGGCACACGCGACCGACGACTCCGCGGGCGCTGTGCGTTGCCGGCTCGTGCCTGGTGGGGCTGGTTGCGATCGTGGCTGCTGGCGGCCGGCAATCGGCTCGCACCGCGCCCGAGTTGGAAGCGTTGCCGTTCGCGCCACGAACCTACCTCGCCCCGCGCATCCGCACGCCTATCGCGATTGACGGCAGGATCGACGATCAGGCCTGGTCCGGCGCCGCGTGGACGACCACGTTCGTGGACATCGAAGGGGACCGGAAGCCCGCTCCGCGATTTCAGACGAGAGCGAAGATGGCGTGGGACGATCGGGCGTTCTATATCGGCGCCGAGCTCGAAGAGCCCGAGGTGTGGGGCACGCTGACCGATCGCGATGCCGTGATCTTTCACGACAACGACTTCGAGGTCTTCATCGACCCGGACGGTGACACCCACGCCTACTACGAGCTCGAGGTGAACGCGCTCGCCACGCCGTGGGATCTCCTGCTCATCAAACCGTATCGGGACGGCGGGCCGGCGATCAATGCGTGGGACATCGCCAAGCTGGAGGTCGGCGTCGACGTCCAGGGGACGCTGAACAAGACGGGCGATCGCGACCGCGGCTGGAGCGTCGAGCTCGCGCTGCCCTGGAGCTCACTGAAGGAGGCCGCCTTCCCGCATCGCGCGCCCACAACTGGGGAGCGCTGGCGGGTCAACTTCTCACGGGTTGAATGGCAGACCGACGTCGTCGATGGACGCGTCGTCAAACGGATGAAGCCGGGCACGAGTGAGCCGCTGCCGGAAGACAACTGGGTGTGGAGCCCCCAAGGGGCGGTCGACATGCACATGCCCGAGCGCTGGGGCTACGTGCAGTTCGGCGCCGGTCCGACCGCACTCGAGACGCCGCCGGTGATGATCGACGCCAACCAGCGGTTGCAGTGGGCGTTGCGCCAGCTGTATTACCGCCAGCGCGACTTCCAGCGCCTGCACCAGCGGTATGCCGCGGGGCTGGAGGAGCTCGACGCCGGCCGCATCCGGGTGCAGGGGCTGACCTTCAGCCCGACGCTGCGGACGACCGCGAGCCTGTACGAGATCACCGCACCGGGCGCCGACGGGGTAACCGGGCACATCGACCAGGACGGCCGCACCTGGGTGACCCGGTAGGCTCCAGCAAAGCTTCGCTTGCCTCGCAGGGTCCGGATCGCTATCCTCGCCGCGTACCGCCGAACACGCGCGCCGGGCGCGCTCATCCGCCGCACCGCCGTGAAGTCACGCATCTCGAAGGAGCGTGCGTCATGTGGACCCGGAGACGCTTTCTGGACACCGTCGGGCGGTGGCCGCTCGTCGGCGGTCTCGCCGGCGTCCCGACGGGGCGGGCCGCTGCCGCTGCCGCCCGCGTCGGCGAGCGGGACTTCTTCCGCGAGCTGGGCGTGCGCCCGTTCATCAACGCGGCCGGCACCTACACCGCGATGACCGCGTCGCTCATGGCTCCCGAAGTCATGACGGCCATCAACTATGCCTCCAAGCGCTACGTGATGCTCGACGAGCTCCACGACCGCGTCGGCGAACGGATCGCGACCCTGGTGCGAGCCGAAGCGGCGATGGTCACCTCGGGGGCGGCGTCGGCCCTCACCCTCGGGACCGCGGCGGTCCTCACCGGCACGGACCGCCAGAAGATCGCCGACCTGCCCGATCTCGCGGGCATGAAGAGCGAGGTCATCATCCAGAAGGCTCACCGATTCGGGTACGAGCGCGCGGTCCGCAACTGCGGCGTGCGCCTCGTCGAAGTCGAGACGGCCGCCGATCTCGAGCGCGCGGTCACCAGCCGCACCGCGATGCTGCTGTTCTACAACAACAACAACAAGGCCGGGCGGATCCAGGACGAGGAGTTCGTCCACCTCGGGGCGAAGCTCGCCATCCCGACGCTGAACGATGCCGCCGCCGACGTGCCGCCGGTCGAGAACTTGTGGAAATACACCGCGATGGGGTTCGATCTCGTCGCGTTCTCGGGCGGCAAGGGCATGCGCGGGCCGCAGAGCGCCGGCCTGCTCGTCGGCCGCAAGGCGCTCGTCGCGGCCGCGCGCCAGAACGGTTCGCCCAACGGGAACGCGATCGGGCGCGGCATGAAGGTCAACAAGGAGGAGCTGGTCGGCATGCTGGCCGCCGTCGAGCGGTTCGTCCAACAGGATCACGCGCAGCAGGCGCGGGAGTTCGATCGCCGTGCGGAGGAGATCCGGAAGGCCGCGAGCGCGGTGCCGGGCGTCAAGGCCGAAGTGTTCGTGCCCGAGGTGGCCAACCACGTGCCGCACGTGCGGGTGACGTGGAACGCCGGCGCCGGCGCACCGACCCCTGCCGCGGTGGTCAGCGCGCTGCTGGCCGGCGAGCCGTCGATCGCAATCAGGGCGGAAGGAGAGGCGCTCGTCGTCGGTGTCTGGATGATGCAGCCGGGTGAAGAACGGATCGTGGCGCGGCGGCTGCGCGAGGAGCTCGAGCGAAAAGCCGCGGCGGGCTGAGCCCGCGCCCGATTGACCGCTGGACCGGCTGCAGCCGCAGCCCGAAGTGATAATCGCCAATAAAGGGGGACAGGATGATACGTCGCGCCGCGCTATCCCTGAGTCTCGGCCTGCTGCTCGCGTCCAGCGCCGCCGCGCAGCTGGCCTCTCAGACGGCTCTCGTCGGCACCGTGACCGATATCGGCAATCTGGTCGTCCCCGGGGCGCAGGTCATGGCGGTCAACGCCGGCACCAAGGACACCTACTCGGCGACGACGAACTCCGAGGGGTATTACAACATCCAGTTCGTCCGCGCGGGGACCTACGAAATCACGATCTCTCTCGCCGGCTTCCAGACCTACAAGGCGACCGGCGTCGAAGTCGCCAACAACCAGGTCGTGCGCACGAACGCGGTGCTCAAGGTCGGCGGCCTGACCGAGTCTGTAAACGTCGAAGCCAATGCGCAGGTGCTGACGACCGACAGTGCGGTCGTCTCCGAAACGATCGGCAAGCGGGCGATCGTGGAGCTGCCGTTGAATGGCCGGAACGTGTGGAATCTCGCGGCCACGACCCCCGGCGTGCTCGCGGGCGTCAACAGCGACATCGGTTTGAGCTTCAGGGGTGCCGGTCAGCGCGAGATTCAAAACAGCCTGTCGCTCGACGGCATCAATTCCTCGGCCAACCTCCTCGCCTCGACCAGCATGCGTCCAATTGCGGATGCGGTCGAGGAGATTCAAATCCAGACCGGCAGCACGTCGGCCGAGTACGGGTCGTATCTGGGCGTGGCCATCAACGTGGTCACCAAGAGCGGCACCAACGCGCTGCACGGGTCAGCCTTCAACTTCTTCAAGGACGATGCGCTCAATGCGCGGGGATGGTATGAGAACCCGGCGAATCCGAAAAATCCGCTGCGCAGCAATCAGTTTGGTTTCGAGACCGAGGGGCCGGTGGTGATCCCGGGCCTCTATGACGGCCACAACAAGACATTCTTCATGGCCGCCTACGAAGGCGTCCGCGCGGAGTCGCTGAGCCCGACGTTCGGCTCGGTCCCCACGGCGCTGATGCGCCAGGGTAATTTCTCGGAAATCAGTACGGCGATCAAGAACCCGTTCACCGGCCAGCCGTTTGCCGGCAACATCATCCCGCAGGCGATGATTTCGCCGGTGTCGCTGAACCTTCTTCAGTATTACCCGGCGCCGAACGCGACCGGCACGGCCAATAACCTCGCTACCACGGCGTCGAACACGGACAACATCGATCAGTTCCTCGGCCGCGTCGATCAGAACATCGGCAACAAGATCCGGCTGTATGTCCGCTACAACTGGCACGACAGCCTCAACACGGCGATCGGGGCGATTCCAGCCACCGGCGTCACGCAGCCGCGAGTCAACAAGAATACGCTGTTCACCTATACCCACACGCTGAAGCCGAACTTGTTCAACGACTTCCGCATCGGTTACCACCGCCTCGACTTCAACACCTTGAACCAGTTTTTCGTCAACGGCCAGGGCGACTCCGGGACAGCGCTCGGCATCCCCGGATTCGACGGCGATACGAAGTACAACAATCCCGGCCTGCCGAGTGTGAACGTGAGCACCTTCAGCGGCCTCGGCGTCGCCAACTCCAACTGGTACCAGTTCGATACGACGTTCCAGGCATCGGACGTCCTGGCCTGGAACCACGGGTCGCATAGCGTGCGTACGGGATTCGACCTGCGCCGGTTGGCGACCGGCCGGCAAGCGGCCAACGATCCGCGCGGCCTGTTCAACTTCACCGGTGACATCAGCGGGTATTCGGTGGCGGACTTCATGCTCGGACTGCCGCGGACGGTGATTCCGGCGACGGATCAGATTCAGGGGCACGTGGGTGGCTGGCGCAACGGCTTCTTCATCAACGACAACTGGCAGCGGGGTCGAAACCTGACGCTCAGTCTCGGCCTGCGCTACGAGCGCTCCACGCCGGTGCAGACGTATGCCGGCGTCGCGGACATGCTGGCTGAGGATTTCCTGACGATCATTCCGTCGCCAACCCTGTCGGCCTATCCGGTCCCGGGCTTCAAGTTCACCGAGGCAAACAACAAAGACTGGGCCCCCAGGCTCGGTGCAACGTACCGGGTCAGTGAGAAGACGGTGCTGAGAGCGGGCTACGGGATTTACTACAACCCGAACCAGATGAACTCATTCACCTTCCTCACCAACAATCCGCCGCTGGCCACCGTGTCGACCTATACGTCAGATCCCGCGAATCCCACGCTGTCGTTCGAGCATCCCACCGGCGTTGTCGCCCCGGCGGCGGCTCCCGACATGATCTCGCCGACGCGCCATCTGCCCAACGCGCGCAAGGATCAGTGGAGCGTCGACGTGCAGCGGGAACTGTGGGCGAGCGGCGCCGTCGATATCGGTTATCTCGGCTCCAATACGAGCCATCTCGATCGCAGCTTCTTCAACAACACGCCCACCCCGGGTCCCGGCGCGGTCGATCCACGACGGCCGACGTCGTTGTTCAGGAGCCGCCGCATCATCCAGAACGACCTCGTCGCCGACTACGACGCGGTGACCTTCGGAATGCGTCAGCGGATGCACAAAGGGCTGCAGGCCGACGCCCATTACACCTGGTCGCGGACCCGTGACATGTCCACCCATTCCAACGGCGGCGGCCAGACGATGGACAACTACGATATCTGGCGCGACTATGGTCCGGCGAACTGGGACACCCCACACCGGCTGGTCGCGAGCTATCTGTATGACATCCCGTTCCTGAAGACCTCGCCTCAGCCCGTGTTGAAGTATCTCGTCGCCGGATGGCAGGTGTCGGGGGTGACCACGATTCAGAGCGGATCGCCGGTGAATGTGACGCTCGGCACCGACTGGGCGAACATCGGGATCACCGGACAGCAGCGGCCGGACCTGGTCGGGGCCGTTCCGGACCTGAATTGTGTCGCGGACCCGGATCCGACAAAGTTTCACCAGCTGATGAACTGTTACGACGCGACCGCCTTCGCGCTGCCGGCGCAGTTCACGTTCGGCAACGCCGACCGCAACATCTTGCGTGGGCCAAAGTTCATGAGCACCGATCTGTCGTTCATGAAGACTGTCCCGATCGGCGGCGGCGCCCGGTTCCAGTTCCGCGCCGAGATGTACAACATCTTCAACAATGTGAACTACGGCAATCCGGGCTCGACGTTCGGCGTCCCCTTGGCAACGTCCTTCGGCCGCATCACGTCCGCCGGCACGATGCGGCAGGTACAGCTCGGCGGGAAGATCTTGTTCTGATTGGATCGAGCGATGCGGTGAAGGGCGGCCTGGTCGCGCCGCGCTTCGTTGCAAAACGGTGTAACGACGTCGAAGCACAGACTTCTACCTCCTCTCGCCACGCACTTGTCTGTGTGGCCGGGGAGGGTACACTTTGCGCCCGCCGCAACTCGACTGCGTCGGTCACGCGGGACGCCAGCAGACGAGGAAAGACTGCCGAGGATGAGAACCCAACGATGCCCAAGAACACCCGCCGCAGGTTCCTGACGTCCGCCGTTCCCGCGCTCGCGGTGGCAGCGCCAGCCACGGCTCGGGCTCAGCCTGCGCAGCCACCGCAGAAGCGCGCGTACCGGCAGATCACGCCGACGTCGAAGACCGTGAACGGTCAGCCGCTCTACAGCCCCGAGCTGTCGTTCGGCAACCTGGTGTTCGTCTCGGGAAAGGGGCCGGGCACCGGCTTCGCCGGCGACATCAAGGCCCAGACGAAGAACGTGCTCGACCAGATCGAGGAGTCGCTGAAGCTTGCCGGGTCGTCGATGGACAAGGTGTTGAAGGTGAACGTCTATCTGACCGACATGGGCAATTTTGCCGGGATGAACGAGGCCTACATCGGACGGTTCGGATCGCCGCCGCCGGTGAGGACCACGGTCGCCGTAACCGCCATCCCCGACGGCACGCTGGTCGAGATCGACTGCGTCGCGTCAATCTGAGCGTGCGCCCAGGAGGATCAGTGAACCGACGCGTCTTTCTGAACGCGGTCGCGGCGGCGCCCGCGATCGGGCTGCTGCGTCCCGCGGATGCGGCTGCCAGTCTCCCAGCGGCGAGCATCACTCGAGTGCGCATCTATCGCCCGCCGGAGCTCAACCCGCTCTTCAACCAGAGCAACATGGTCGTGACGGTCGAGACCAACGTCGGGATCACGGGAATCGGCGAAGGCGGGTCGAAGGACACGCTCGAACAGTGCGCCGGCAGCCTGATCGGGCAGAACCCGTTCCGCTCGGCGGCGATCTGGCAGGAGGCGTACATCGCCTGGTTCTATCCGCCGGGCCGCGAGAAGGCGCACGCGCTGGGCGCGCTCGATCTCGCGCTGTGGGACATCAAGGGCAAGGCGCTCGGCGTGCCGGTGCACGAGTTGCTCGGTGGCAGCGCCCGGAACTACTGCGAGTGCTACGTGACCGGGGGCGTGACACCACCCGCGACCGCGGGCGGCGCGAAAGCGGGCCTGAAGGAGCGCGCCCGGGCCACCATGGAGGCGGGGTACCGGGCCTTCCGCATGGCCCCCGCCGAGACCCCGGTTGGCGGCGTGTACGACACCAGGAGCGTGCTGCGCCGCATCGAACAGGACTGCCGCGACGTGCGCGACGGCGTAGGCCCCGACGGCAACTGGTGCATCGATCTCCACCAGCGCTTCGACTTCAACGACGCCCTCCGGGTCTGCAAGGTGATGGAGCCGTTCGATCCGTTCTTCGTCGAGGATCCGGTGCGCGACGAGAACGCGCTGCAGGATCTTCCCAAGCTCAGGCCGATGACCACCGTGCCGTTGACCCATGGCGAGGAGTGGGGCTTGAAGTGGGACTTCAACCGCCTGGTCGAGAGCCACGACGTGGACTTCATCCGCTCGACGCTGCCCAACGCCGGTGGCATCACCGAGATGATGAAGATTGCCGGCATCTGCGAGACCCACGCGGTCGGGATCATCCCGCACTTCACCGGTCCGATCGCCACCGCCGCGCTGGTCAACTGCCTGTCCACGTTCGCCGGCCCGGTGCTGATGGAATACAACTACGGCGGCCGGCCGATCGACTACCTGCCCGAGTGCCTCGACTTCAAGAACGGCAAGGCCTACACCAATCAGCGGCCGGGCCTCGGGGTGACGCTCGACATCAGTCGCCTCACGATGATCGGCGAGGTGACCGAGCCGGGCCGCAAGAACATCTATCGACGGCCGGATGGATCACTGACGCACTGGTGAAGCCTGCGGGGTTCAGGGTTCTGCGGCCGGACGGTTAGCAGCCTTCGAAGCGGGAAGCGCGAAGCGCCTATTTCATGTCTATGACGGCGTAGACCGCGATCCGGGGGAGCGAGAACTCGGTGGCGCCGTCGGTGACGGTGACGTCCGTGACGCCCACCTTTCCCTCGTCTGGCAGCGACGCGTCGATGGTCCGGAAGGTCCCGCGGACGCGGACGCGCAGTCCCTCGATGTCGCGTCCGCCGTAGTTGATCAACTGGAGCCGGGCCCGGCTGCCGTTGCTGGCGAGGCGCCCGATGACCACCTCGCTGCCGAAGATGCGCAGGGTGCGGCGGGCGTCGGTCAGCTGCGCGCGCACCTTCTGCGCGAACGCGCTCGGGTCGGCGGCGTCGGCCGCCGGATACGCCGGACTGCCAATCGCAATCGTCAGCGGGTAAGTGGACGACCCGGCAGTGACGCGCGCAAAGAGCAGGTTGCGGCGGGCCAGCAGGTTCATCACCTCGCCGGTCACGTCCGTTCCGTCGTCGACGATGGCGAAGTCGGCGGCCAGCGGCAGGTCGTCCGCAGGCAGACCCGCGGCGAAGGTGAGGATCGACCCGACCGCCGGCAGATCCGCCGGATCAATCTGCAGCACCGCGTCCAGGCCGTAGGCGCTGGCCTCAGCGGCGGCGAGCGCGCCTTTCCCGGCCGGCACGGTGTAGAGGTACTTCGCCGCGGGATTGCGCACCGTGCGCCAGCCATTGGCGACGATCCAGGGCGCGCGCGTCGGCGAGGCGACGCCGGCCCGAGCCACGACACCAGGCACGGGCAGCGCTTCACGGCCTGCGAGCTCCGTCGGGGTTACCGCGAGCACGGTCATGCCGGTGGCCGTCCACGCCTCGGCTCCTTCAGCGGGCACGCAGAGCTGCGTGACCCGCGCGGCGTCGAGGGCCGGCTTGCTGTCCACGCCTTGCGTCCAATACACGCACGGCCCGGTCGCGAGCAGCGCGACCAGGAGCGCCGTCATACGGTCAGGTTCTGCACGGCGATCTTCGCCAGGTCGTAAACGCCCAGGCCAAGTGACGCCGCGTACTCGACGTGGCCGGGCTCGCGAATGATGATGTTGACGTTCGGGTCGGCATCGCGCGCGCGCGTGTCGTCCATCTTGAGCGAGGCGGGCGATCGGTCCCAGATCGACAGCACACCCTGCTCGCGACGCTGGTTGTCGATGATGTCGAGCAGCAGCCGATCGATCGCCACCGGGTCGGTGCCGAACAGGATCTGCTTCGGGTAGAACACGTACTTCGTCGTCCGCGCGAACGGCCCGCCGTGCCAGACGCCGCGCAGGCCGTCCATGATCTGCAGCACCGTCCGCGAGCGGAGCGGCTCGATCGTGGCCAGCGTGCCGACCACCGAATACGTGTGCGACACGCCGCGCTGGTGGGTGCGGGCGACGTTGGAGAAGCTGCCGTAGGCAATGTTCTTCAGGCAGCCGGTCGCACCGGTCGCGCCGTGGTCCTTCATGTTCGGGATGTTGATGATCTTGGTGAGCCGTTCTGAGACCAGCCGCATCATGCTCGATCGCGTGTCCTCCTCGCCGAACAGGTTCGCTTCGAGGTAGGTCTTCGGGTCGTAGCCGGCGTTGTCGGTGTAGCGGTTGGCATGTTCCGCCGCGGCGATCTGCACCCCCTCGGGCAGGTGCGGCGCGTAATTGACCTCGTCGAGCTGACTCTGAAAGCGCTCGTAGACGTAGATGCGGTTCGCGGGAATACCGACGGACATCAATTGACGCACGGTTTCGGCGACGATCTCGTACGCGGACACGCAGTACGGATACCCGCCGCAGTTCACCTTGATGCCGACGACGTCTTCCGGCACGAAGAAACGGCGCCAGGCCTCGGGCGTGGTCGTCGCGCCGGTCAAGGCGCGCATGCCTTGCGCCATCATCTCGCGCACCACGTCGTCGTTCGCCTCGCCGGTGGCCACGTCCACCGATCGGTCGGACTTCACCGCGATCACCCGCCCCGGATAGGGGCCGGGCATCCCGCGCACGGCCGCGGCGGGGTAGGCCGACACCACCCTCAACGGCGGCAGGCCGGTGCGGATTGGCGTCGAGTTGGATGGCGGCGCCTGATTCCGTGGGCTCGCGGCGACGTCGAGGGACGTTGCCGCCTTCGCCGAGGCGGCCGCCGCGAGCAGGCGGACGAACATTCTGCGGTGCACGGCGCACGCTCCCTTGTTGGACGCGCGGATTATAGCGCTTGTCTTCCCCAGCCGCTGCGGGCCGGGCGTCCGCTGCAGCCGGACATCGCGGGCGAGTCGAGATCGGCCGGCCCTTCAGGACGTATAATCCTCGCGCTTCGAACGATGAGCTATGCCATGACCTGTCAGGCCGCCTGCGTGCTCGTGCTGTCAGGGATGTTCGTCCTCCCGCCGACGGGTGGCTATGATGTCGCGGTGCCATCACAGACCAGCGCGCTGCCTCGCCTCTCGGTGAAGCCCACGGACGACTTCGAGGTCACTGGCCTGGGCGATCGCCCCGCTTGGCGGCAGACCGAATGGACCTCCCTCAATCGTCGCCAGGCCGACGGGCACCCCTACGATGCGCGTTTCAAGATCCTGTACTCCACGACCGGGCTTTACTTTCTCATGGAGGGAACGGACCGCACGCTCACCGCGACCATGGGCGAGGATTTCATGGACCTGTGGCACGAGGACGTGTTCGAGGTCTTCCTCTGGACCGACCAGCGCTATCCGGTTTACCTCGAGTATGAGATCTCTCCGCTGAACCATGAGCTGCCGATCCTGGTGCCCAACTTCGGCGGCCAGTTCCTGGGGTGGCGTCCATGGCACTTCGAAGCCGAGCGGGCGACCCGGAAGGCGACGTCGATCATCGGCGGCACCAAGGCGCCGCACGCCTCGATCGAGGGCTGGCGGGCGGAATTCTTCATTCCCTACACGTTGCTGAAACCGCTCCAGAACGTACCACCGAAACCCGGCACCGTTTGGCGGGCCAATTTCTATCGCATGGATCACGACGGCGGAAGGACGACGCAGTGGGACTGGGCCCGGGTGGGGGACAGCTTCCACGAGTACCAGAAGTTCGGCGAGCTGTTGTTTGCGGATCGGTGAAGATCGTCCGGCCCAACGCCCTTGACTGGGGAGGCCGGCTGCGACATGGTTACGCACCACAAGCCAAAGTAACTGGTCGTCCACACTCGGCTCATCCATGTGGCAGCGCGCCCGCTCGGCGGCGAGCGAAGGCGCGGTGCGAGGAGGCACTATGAGAACGCTGGGACGATTGCGGGCCAGGAGCCTCCTGCTCCTGACGCTGACTTTCCTCACTCCATCCCTGGTTTCGGCCCAGACCGGCGCCGCGTCGCTCACCGGCATCGTCACCGATACGAGCGGTGCGGTCGTGCCCGGTGCGACTGTGACGGCCACGAACGAAGCTACCAACGTGGCCTACACCGCGGTCTCGAACGATGCCGGCAACTACACGATCTCGTCGCTGCCGGTGGGCGCGTACGTGATCAAGGCGGAGCTGGCGCGTTTCAAGACGGCCGCGACCAAGCCAATCCAGATGGAAGCGCGGCAGGTGGTTCGTCTGGACATCAAGCTCGAGCTCGGCGGCATCGAGGAGACAGTCGAAGTCACGAGTGAAACGCCGGTACTCCAGACTGAGAACGCTACGGTCGGAGAGGTCATCTCGGGCACGACGCTGAATTCGATGCCCCTCAACGGCCGCAACACCGGCCAGCTCTCGTTGCTGCTGCCGGGTGCGGTGTCGCCCAACCCGAGCACGTTCACGGCCGTCCGCAACTTCAGCGGCGGCCGGCCGTACGTCAACGGCAACCGCGAGCAGACCAACAACTACACCATCGACGGTGTGGACATGAACGAGTCGATCGACAACCTCGTTGCCTACCAGCCGAGCCCGGATGCGCTGGCGGAAATCAGCATCGAGACCAACAATTACGCCGCCGATACCGGCAACGTGGCGGGGGCGGTGATCAGCAACGTCATCAAGTCGGGCTCGAATCTGTTTCGCGGGAACGCCTTCGAGTTTTACCGCAACAGCCGGTTCGACGCGAACTCCTGGGCGAACAACCGCTCGGGCGCGGCGAAACCGGAACGGCGTCAGGATATCTTCGGCGGCACGCTGGGCGGACCGCTTGTCAAGAACAGAGTGTTCTTCTTCGGCAATTACCAGGGCACACGGTTTGACGCGCCGGGATTCGAGACCGCCTCGGTGGCCCCGGCCAGCTGGCGGCAGGGCGATCTCTCCACGCTCACGACCACGCCGCTCAAGGATCCGATTACCGGCGTGGGCTTTGCCGGCAACCAGATTCCGGCCAGCCGGATCAGCCCGATCGCCGCCCGTCTCCTCAACAACACGGCGCTCTATCCTTTGCCGAACCGCGAGGTGTCGGGCGGCATCACCGGTAACTTCGTCGGCGAGACCCTCACCACCCAGCGCGCTCACCAGGGCGACGGCCGCGTGGACTGGAATACATCTGAGAAGGACAAGATCTTCGGCCGGTTCTCGATTGCCGAATACGAGTCGAGGCAGGACAAGCGGGCTTTCCCGTTGCTGCTGGGCAACGTCACGACGGCGCCGTTCCGCAACCTCGGGCTCAACTGGAACCGTGTGATCAAGCCTTCGCTGGTCAACGAAGTGCTGTTCGGCTACAACCGCATCACGATCGTCAGCGACACACTAGACTGGGCTGGCATTGGTGACGCCAATGCGTCGTTGGGAATCGCTGGCGGGCAGCCCATCCCCGGCCTCAGCTCGATCGGGTTCGCTCCCAGCATCCTCACGGCGGTTGGTGCGGGTGCCAGCGATACCAATACGCTCGACGAGACCTACCAGATCAACGAGAAGCTGACCTGGCTGAAGGGTCGCCATTCGATCAAGTCGGGTGGGCAGTGGCTGCACTATGTGCAGCAGCGCTTTTACGCCGGGAACAACGGCCTGCTCGGCCTGTTCACCTACTCGGGGGCTTTCAGCGGCGCGGCCTTCTCCGACTTCCTGCTCGATCAGGTCGGCGGCAAGGGGCGGGGCAGTTCTTCACCCCCCTGGACCCACCTGCACGACCGGATCGCGCTGTTCGTGCAGGACGACTTCAAGGCAACCTCCGCGCTGACGTTGAATCTCGGGCTGCGCTGGGCCTACACTCAGCCCGTCGTCGAGAAGGACGACCGTCAGGGCAACTTCTCCCTGACCACCGGCCAGGAGATTCTCGCCGCCGAGGGCTCGCGGGAGAGCCGCGCCCTCTACAAGGCCTACAAGAAAGGCTTCGAGCCGCGTGTGGGGTTGGCCTGGCGGCCGAGCGAGGGATGGGTCCTGCGCGGCGCCTACGGCATTACCCAGTACATGGAAGGCACGGGCGCAAACCTCCGGTTACCGCTCAATCCGCCTTTCTTCTTCGAGTCCGACGTGCCCTACAACGTTACGAGCGGGGCAGGGACGCTGAGTACCGGCTTCGCCGACGTGCAGCCGCGGACCGAGCCGTCCGGCCAGGTGCGGGCGTGGGATCCGAACCTGCGGCCGCAGTTCACGCAGCAGTGGAACGTGTTCGTCGAGCATCTGGTTACGAGCTCGATGTCGGCTAACGTCGGCTACGTCGGTCACAAAGCGACGCACCTCGTGGCGCCGGTCGAGGGCAACCAACCGCTCCCCGGCGTCGGCGATCCGTTGAGCTGGGCGCCGACCCAGGAACGGCGGCCGCTCTATCCGACGGCTCCGCTCATCACGAACATTTCGACCACGGCGGCGCGTGGCCGCAGCGATTACAACGGCCTGCAGGCCAGCCTGCGGCAGCGCAACGTCAAGGGCTTCGAGTCCCTGGCGTCCTACACCTTGAGCCGGACTCGCACCAACAACCTCGGCTACTACGGGTCGGGCGGGGTCCAGGCCGAGGGCGCCTACTGGATGAACGCCTACGATCCGGAAGCGAATTACGGCCCCGCGTTCTTCGACGCACGCCACAACTTCGTGCTGTCCGCCAACTACGAGTTGCCGTTCGGGCAGGGGCGCCGCTGGGTCGGCAACGCATCCGGACCGATCGAGGCCATCATTGGTGGCTGGCGGCTGGCTGGCGGGTTCCAGGCACGATCGGGGTTCCCGATCACCGTGACCGACACTCGCAACCGTTCGCTGCAGGGCACACGCGGCAACGAGCGGCCGAACTGCGTCGGCGACCCGAAGCCGTCCGACCAGAACCTCAATCACTGGCTCGACATCAATGCGTTCGCGGTGGCGCCGCTCGGCACCTTCGGCAACTGTCCGATCGGCGTGGCGCGCGCGCCCGGCTTCAAGAACATCGATGCCATGCTGGCGAAGCAGTTCAGGGCCGGCGCGCATCGCTATTTCGAGTTCCGGGCGGAAGCATTCAACCTGACGAACACGCCGAGCTTTTCGCCGCCCGCGCGTGACATCAATGCGCCAGCCACGTTCGGTACGATCACCAACACCGTCAGCGGTCCGCGTACGATCGAGTTCGTGTTGAAGTTCTTCTTCTGACCGTCGAGGCGGGGACCAGCCTGGGTCAAGGAGTACGTCCGATGAGCAACGGGAGCCTCAGCCGCCGGGATCTGATCAAGAGCGGCGGCGTCCTCGGTGGTTTGCTGGCGCTGCCACAAGTCCTGCAGGCGGAGAGCCAGTCAACGCCGGCTGCAACGGCCATGGCTGGCGCGTCCGCGGTGCACGCCGGCGCGGACGTGTATCAGTCAATCGGGGTGCGACCCCTCATCAACGGGCGCGGCACCTTCACGATCATCAGCGGCTCGACCATGCTGGCGGAAGTGCGGGCGGCAATGGACGCGGCCGCCCAACACTACGTGCACCTCGACGAGCTGACCGAGGCGGTCGGCGCGCGGCTGGCCACGCTGACCGGCGCCGAGTGGGGCCTTGTCTCGAACGGGTGTTCCGCCGGGCTCACGCTCGCGGCGGCGGCGTGCGTGGCCGGGGGCAACCCCGACCTCCACGTGCGCCTGCCCAACCTGGCGGGATTCGCCAAGGACGAAGCCGTCATCCCGACACATTCGCGCAACGTCTACGACGCGGCGCTTCGTTCGGTCGGGCTGCGGGTCGTCGAGGCGTCGACGCTGGAGGAGTTCGAAGCAGCACTGGGGCCGCGGGTCGCGATGATCTACATCCTCGCGGGTCCGAACGCCGACAACAGCCCGCTGAACGTCAAGGCGATCGCGCCAATGGCCAAGGCCCGCGGCATCCCGATCCTCGTCGATGCCGCGGCCGAGATCCTGACGATCCCCAACGTGCATCTCCAGAACGGCGCGACGCTGGTCGCCTACAGCGGCGGCAAGTGTCTGCGCGGGCCGCAGACGGCGGGCCTGCTGCTCGGCCGCAAGGACCTGGTCAAAGCCGCGTGGGTCCACAGCGCCCCGCATCACGGCGTGACCCGCGCCCTCAAGGTCGGCAAGGAAGACGCCATCGGCATGCTGATGGCCGTCGAGATGTGGGTCAAACGCGACCACGATGCGGAATGGAAGCGCTGGAGCAGCTGGCTCGATCACATCTCGCAGCGGGTCTCGACGATCGCCGGCGTGACCACGACGGTCGTGCAGCCGAATGGGCTGTCGAACCGCACACCGTCGCTGCGTGTCCTGTGGGATCGGCAGAAGCTCGGCATCGCCGGCGAGGCGGTGCAGAAGCTCCTGTTCGAGACGGAGCCGCGGATCACGCTCGATGCCGCCCGCGGCGGGCAGCCGTCGCAGACCGGCGTGTCGGTCACACCCTACATGATGGCGCCCGGCGACGAGAAGGTCATCGCGGATCGGCTCGTCACGGTGCTCTCCAGGCCGCCGGCGCAGACCGAAACCGCGACGCTCGCGCCGCCGTCAGGTGACGCGGCCGGGCAGTGGACGGTCAAGATTCAGTACGCGGCCGCGGCCTCGACGCACACGTTGCATCTGACACAGAAGGGCAACGATCTGGGCGGCTTCCATCAGGGCGAGTTCATGACCCGCGAGGTGACCGGGACGATCGACGGCGACACCGTGCGAGTCCGGAGCGCGTTCGGCGAGCAGCACGGTGACTCGATCAACCTCACGTTCAACGGCAAGCTCGCCGGCGACCAGATGAGCGGCACGCTCGACATGGGCGAGTATCTCGGCGCGACGTGGACCGCGACCCGTCGTGGACCACGGAGGGGCTGAATGACCTGGAACGCGTGGTCCCGCCTGGCGCTTGTGGCGTTGACCCCGGCGATGCTCTCGCTCGCCGCGGTGCAAACAGGCCAGACGCCTGCGCCGGCGGCGGGCCAGGCTGCCACCGCGGCACCTCCATACGATCTGCTGCTGCGCGGCGCGCACGTGATCGACGCCCGCAACAAGATCAGTGCGGTTCGCGATGTCGCGATCGCGGGAGGCCGCATCGCCGCCGTGGCGGCGAAGATCAATCCGGCAGACGCGGTGAAGGCGGTGGACCTCAGCGGCCTTTACGTCACCCCCGGGTTGATCGACATCCACGCCCATACCTACACCGGCACCGGCGAACGGCGCTCGTATGCCGGCGACAACAGCGTGTATCCGGACGGCTTCACGTTCCGGGTCGGCGTCACTACGGTCGCCGACGCCGGCTGCGCCGGCTGGCGCAACTTCGAAGATTTCAAGGACCGCATCATCGACCGCTCCAAGACCCGCATCGTCGCCTTCCTCAACATTGTCGGGAACGGGATGCGCGGCGGGAACTACGAGCAGGACCTCGCGGACATGGAGGTGGCCCCGACCGTCGAGATGGCCAGGAAGCATCCCGGGCTGATCGTCGGGATCAAGACCGCGCACTTTGCCGGACCCGAGTGGACCCCGGTGGAACATGCCGTCGAGGCGGGGACGCTGGCTGGCCTGCCGGTGATGGTCGACTTCGGAGCGAACCGGCCTGAGCGTCCGCTGAGCGAGCTGGTCACGAAGAAGCTGCGGCCCGGCGACATCTACACGCACGTCTACTCCGGGCTCCGCGGCGAGCAGGATCCGTCAGGACACGTCAATCCGGCGCTCTTCGAAGGACGCAAGCGCGGCGTGATCTTCGACGTCGGTCACGGCGGGGGGAGCTTCCTGTGGCGCATCGCCGCGCCGGCGATGAAGGAAGGCTTCATCCCGGATTCGATCTCCACGGACCTGCACATCGGCAGCATGAACTCGGGGATGAAGGACATGCTCAACGTGATGGACAAGTTCCTGGCGATGGGGATGACGATCGATGACGTGATCGCCCGAGCGACCTGGAATCCCGCCCGCGAGATCAAGCAGGACGCGCTCGGCCACCTGAGCGTCGGTGCGATTGCCGACGTCACCGTGCTGCGGGTCGAGCGCGGCCACTTCGGCCTGACCGATCACAACGGGGCGCGCATGGATGCGACCGCGCGGCTGGTCTGCGAGCTGACGGTCAAGGACGGGAAAGTCGTGTACGACCTGAACGGAATCTCACGTCCGGACTGGCGGACGCTGCCGGCCGGCTATGGACCAACGGGTGATGCGCGATGGGACGGGCTCAATCCCGCCCCCATCAGGAGGTAGCGATGGCGAGCTCGAATCGACGGGCGTTCCTCAAACAGGCGCCGGCGGCCGCGGCCGCCGCGGTGGTGACCGCGCCGGCCGCCGCACTGGCGCAGGGAGGCGCCGACAAGCCGGCCAAGAAGGTCCACTACGCCGACGGCAAGATGCCGGAGAAGCCACCGCTCTTCAACAGCGTCGTCTCGTACGGCAACCTGGTGTTCATCGCCGGCATCGGCGCGCACTTCGAAGGGGACATCAAGGCCCACACCAAGCACGTGCTCGACGAGATGGAGAAGGGCCTGCAGCGGGCCGGGTCGTCGATGGAGAAGGTCCTCAAGGTCAACGTCTACCTGAACGATCTGAAGGACTATGCCGGCATGAACGAGATGTTCCAGGGGCGTTTTGGCAAGGAGCCGGGGGTCCGCACGACAGTTGCACCTGCCGGCGGCATCCCGGGCAACTCGCTGGTCGAGATCGACTGCATCGCCTACATCTGACGCCCGGCATGGACGCCTTGCTGTCGCGGCGGGAACTGTTCCATGTGGCAGGGGCGACGGCGGTGGTATCCGCCGTGTCCCCGCCGCCGGCGGCGGCCGCGTCGCCGGTCTTCGTGCGGATGCCCGCCGAGGGCAAGGATACGCCCAAGATTTGTCTTGGCGGAGTCGCTGCCAGCGACCCTGCCGGGATCCGCCGCCTCGCGCAGATCGGTGTCGGTTACGTCCTCACTGGCGGGCCGAGGCTGCCGTGGACCGAGGCCGACATCCGCGGCCGGATGGACCAATACCAGGCCGGCGGACTGACGTTGTGCAACCTGATGATCTCCGGGTTCGATGATGTCATCTGGGGAAAGCCAGGCGCTGACGAACAGACCGAGCTCGTCATCCAGTCCATCCGCGCCGCCGGCAAGGCGGGCCTCCCCGTGATCGAGTACAACTTCTACGCCCATCGTCTCGTCGAAGGCTACAAGGAAGAGGTGGGCAGGGCTGGGGCGGGCTACACCGCGTACGACTACGAGATCTCGAAGAGCCTGCCGCCGAGAGACGGCGTCGGCACACACACCCGCGCGGATCAGTTGAAGCGCGCCGAGAAATTCCTGAGGGCGATCGTGCCCGAGGCGGAGAAGGCCAACGTCCGGCTCGCCCTTCACCCGAACGACCCACCGGTGCCGCTCAGCCGCGGCTCGGAACAGCTCATGGCCGGTTTCGCCCACTGGAAGGAGTATCTCGATCTGGTCAAGAGCCCGTTCAACGGCATGACATTCGACTGCGGCGTGACACGCGAGATGGGCGAGGATCCGGTGGAGGTGTGCCGGTACCTCGGCAAGCGCGACTGCATCAACCACGTGCACTTCCGCAACGTCATCGTGCGCAAGCCGCACGTGGACTATACGGAAGTGTTCCTGGACGAGGGGCAGGTCTCCATGTTCGCGGTGATGCGCGAGCTGGTGCGGCAGAAGTACCCGCGGGGCCTCTACCCCGAGCATCCGCGCGCCATCGACCCGGATCGGGATCGCGGCGAAATCCGGAACCAATATCCGGGCGGTGGCGGGTTCTCGGGCGAGATCTACAACGTCGGCTACGCCCGGGCGATGCTGCAGGCGGCGCTGACGGTCTGAGGGTTATCGGGAGCGACCCAGAAGGGAGACATCCGTGAAGCACACCACGATGGCGGCGCTCGGGATTGCGATGGCGACCGTGCTGACGCCGGTCTTCTCGGATGCGCAGCTCTTCACGCTGACCAAAGAGCAGATGGTGAGCTACACCGCGCAGAATCCCTTCGAACGGTTCGCGGACGGCCGGCCAAAGGTGCCCGACGCGCTGATCGAACGGGCTCGAGGGCTGTCGGCCGAGGAAGTCTTTGCGGTGCTGCCAGGCCAGGGCTTCCGCAACCAGTACGCCGACGGGTTCCGCGTTCTTCATCCGGAGAAAAAGCTCGTCGGCCGCGCGTTCACCGTGCAGTTCATGCCGCTGCGGCCGGATCTCGACGAGGTCGTCAATGCCAATGCGAAGGCGGCGGGCATCCCGCGCATGTACAACCAGGTGGCGATTGACATGCTGCAGCCTGGCGATGTGCTGGTGGTGGATCTCTTCGGCCAGGCGGAGGGGGGCACCATCGTCGGCGACAATCTGTTCTACTACATCATGAAGGCGACGAAGGGCGGCGGGCTGGTGGTGGACGGCTCGATCCGCGATCTGGAAGGCATCTCACGGATGGACATGCCGGCGTACTTCCGCCACGCCCATCCGAGCGCGATCAGCAACGTGATCATCAGCGGCATCAATATTCCCGTTCGTATCGGCAACGCCACGGTGATGCCGGGTGATCTCGTGTTCGGCGATTCGGAAGGGGTCTATTTCATTCCGCCGGCGCTGGTGCAGCGGGTCGTCGACAACGCCGACGAAGTTCACGTTCACGACGAATGGACGCGGATGAAGTTCGACGAGGGGAAGTACAAGTCGAGCGAGATCTACGGCACGCCGAAGGACCCCGCCCTGAAGAAGGAGTACGAGGATTACCTCAAGAAGCGGCTCGAAGAGATTCGAAAGCAGTACCCCAAGTAGCTCGCGCTGCTCCTTCCCGGGCCGATGCGTTCACCGGCGCCGCGGCCCGCACAGCCCACCTCAGCTCCAGGGGCGATCGTTGCTTTGGACGCTGTCCCACTCGGGAGTGGGATTGAAGTAGCCGGACTTGGGCCGCAGGTGCTGCTTCACGACCTCCTCGTTCAACTCTATGCCCAGCCCCGGTGAATCCGGCACGACGGCAAAGCCCTTGTCGACGAGGGGAGTGCCGCCGGTTGTCTTGACCAGGCTCTCCCACCACGGCACGTCGAGCGAGTGGTGCTCGAGCGCAATGAAGTTCTCGCTCGCCGCGGCGCAGTGGACGTTGGCCATGAACGACACCGGCGTGCCGGCGAAGTGCATCGCCATGGCCACCCCGTGCTCCATGGCGAAGTCACCGATCTTCTTTGTTTCCATCAGCCCGCCGGCGCTGGCGAGATCCGGGTGGATCATGTCCACGGCGCCCATGTCGATGAGCTTCATGAACGGCTCTTTCAGGTAGATGTCCTCGCCGGTGAGCACGGGAATGGTCGTCGCGTCCCGGATCTGGCGCAGCAGCTCGCCGAACTGCCACGGCACCATGTCTTCCATCCAGGCGAGGTTCCACTTCTCCATCGCGCGGGCAAGCTTGATGCAGCTGTTGACGCTGATGTGGCCGTAGTGATCGGTGGACAGCGGGATCTCCATGCCGATCACCTCGCGGATCTGGCCGATCCAATCGGACAGCCAGGCGATGCCCTTGTCGGTGATCTCGATGCCGGTGAACGGGTGCATCACGCGCTCGCCGCCGCCGATGTTGGTGCCGAGCGGCATCGAGAGCGCACCGGTAACGTCCTTCAGCAGGCCGATTCCGAAATCCTGCTTCAGGAACGTGATCCCCTTGTCCATCCGCTCCTTGAGGAGCTTGGCCTGCTCGACCGGGGTGTCGCGTTCGGTGGTGTCGGCGTAGAGCCGGATGCGATCGCGGAACCTGCCGCCGAGCATCTGCCAGCAGGGCACACCCCAGGCCTTGCCGGCGAGGTCCATCATCGCCATCTCGATGCCGCAGACGCCGCCCGCCTGGCGGGCCGGTGCGCCGAACTGCTTGATCTTGCGGAACACGCGGTCCACGTTGCAGGGGTTCTCGCCGAGAACGCGGCTCTTGAGCATGAGCGCGTAGATCTCGGTCGCGCCGTCGCGGACTTCGCCCCAGCCGACGAGCCCCTGATTGGTGTCGATGCGGATGATCGGGCAGGTCATCGGCGCATTGACGACCACGGCCACGCGCAGGTCCGTGATCTTGAGCGCCGACGGCTCCGAGGCGCGCCGGACGTTCGACTGAACGAAGCCGGCGGCAGCATCCGCGGCGGCATCCCCCGTCAACGCCATCGCCCCCGCGGCGCCAAGGCCAAGCGTCTTGAAAAATGAGCGACGGCCCACCATGGGCGGTGCGTCGTCCAGCATCGCCTTCACTACGGGTTTCATCGTCTGTCCTCTTCTCTGACGTCCCCGGTTCAGCAGCCGCTGGGCCGCCGTCAGAAATTCAATTTCAGCGAGAACTGCATCGACCGGTTGTCGACCGAGGTCGAGGTGATGCGGCCGGCGGTGGGCGAGTCGAAGTTCTGGTTCGGGAAGCCGAATCCTGGGTGGTTGAACAGGTTGAACGCGTCCCACCGCACTTCGACATTCATCCGCCCCGCGAGCGGCACCCGCTTCGACAGGGACGTGTCCAGGTTGACGTGCCCCGGACCGTAAAGGATGCCGCGTCCGCTGTTGCCATAGGTGTTAGCCGGCGGCGCGACGAAGTCCGCCGGGTTGTACCAGAGATCGACCGTCGGATGTTCCAGCTCGCCCGAGCCGATCCGGTTCGGCCAGCTCGGAGCGCCGTTGTTCACGCCGGTCTGCATGAACACGGTGAACGGCCGGCCGGTCGTGAGCGTGCCGATCCCGGACAGCTGCCAGCCGCCGACCACCGCGGCGAGCGCGCCACCCTCGCGCAGCCAGCGCCGATTGTCGCCCCACGGCAGCTCCCATACGCCGCTGATCACGGCGCGGTGCCGCACGTCGAAGCCGGCAGGGCCGTGGCCCGCGTCGAGGTCGGTCACCGTCTGCGGGTTGCCGACCGCGCCGCCGCCGCTCGCCGCCGATCCGCCGTAATCGAGCGCCTTGCCATAGGTATAGCTGACGAGGAACTGCACTCCGCCGCTGAAGCGCTGGGTTACCTTCATCTGGCCGCTGTGGTACGTCGAGCGATTACGCGGATCGCACTGCAGCATGTTGTTGAGGCGATTGAGCGGCTGAATCAGCCGCCGCGACTCCTGCGTGCCGATCCCGGGTTGCACCTCGTTCGGGTTGTAGCAGAAGACAAGATGCTTGCCTGCGCTCCCGGCGTATGTCAGCTCGAGGGCCATCGTCGAGAGCAACCGACGCTCGACGCCGAGGTGCCATTGCTCGGCGTACGGCGTCTCGTTCTCGAACGAATGACCGAGCACGCGCGGGTTCGCGGCCTGGAGCTCCTCGGTCGTGCGCGGCTTGACCTGCACGATCGCCGGGAACGGGTCGTCGATCGTGCGGACGGTCGAGAAGTCGGTCGGGTTGGTGGCGAAGTTGACGTTCTGGGAGATGGTGTAGGGCACCTGCTGGCCGATCATGTTCGACGCGGACGGCTGCTCCGGGAAGTAGGTGATCCCGAAGCCGGTACGGAGGATCGTCGTGCCGTTCCCGGACAGGTCGTAGGTAAGGCCGAGCCGCGGGGCGATGTTGCCGAAGTCCGTCTTCTTGTTCACCGATCGGCTGGCGCCGTCCTCGCCGGCGTAGATCAGCCGCATGCCGACCGGATCGTAGTTCACGATGCGATCCTGTTCTTCGGTCTCGGCGCCGAAGATTTCGTAGCGCACGCCGGCGTTGATCGTGAACCGCGAGCTGACCTTGAAGTCGTCCTGCACGAAGAGCCCGTGCTCCTGGGTGCGCAGCGTGTACGGCTGTTGCAGGAATCCCCGCGCCGCGCTGTTGATGTAGCCCGTCAGCAGTGACGCCAGCCCCGAGCCGCCGGTGTTGGTCACCGGGTTGTTGGTGTAGTTCCGGCCGAAGTTGATGGTGCCGCGTGTGTCGGTGTTGGTGAACGGCGACGGGTAGCGATCGACCAGCCGGTAGCCGAACTTCAACTGATGCCGGCCCTTGAGCCAGACGAGCGTGTCCTCGATTTGCCAGTGGAACTGCTTGGGATTGACCGGCAGGAACGCCGGTCCACCAGAGATGCCGGTCATGTCGGGGATGTTGATGTTCGGCAGGCCGGTCGTGAACTCGGTGACGTTGATGCCGCGGATCCCGAGCGACTCGGCGGCCTGGGTGCCGAAGTCGGACTGGAACGTGAAGGGCTGGGTCAGGGCGTAGCCGACCCGGAGCTCGTTGACGAAGCTGGGACCCAGCACGCGCGAGTAGTTGCCGCCCGCGCCGTGCGTCGTCAGCCTCGTGTTCTGGATGCCGGCCACGAACGGCCCGAGGTCGAACCGTGACGCAGCCTCGGCCGGGGTCGGCAGGCAGCAGGCGGCCTGGCCTTGCGGCGCATCGAGCTTGAACTTGCCCCAGTTGAACCGGACGAACAGCGAGTCGTGATCGGAGATCTTGTGGTCCACCCGGCCTGAGAACACGTTGTCGACGACGACCCGGTTGACGGTGGAGGTGTAGTTGTCGAAGTTGCCGTCCCCGTTGGGCAGCGGATAGATGCTGGCCACGTTGCGGCCGACGGTCGAGATTCGGTTCTGCGGGATGACGTTGCCGGGGAATGGATCCCTCAGGAATTGCGGGTTGGTCGCGCTGACCGGGCGGTTCGCGTCGAAGTCCGGGTTCAGCCGCGTGGTGAGCGGATCGTAGATGGGAATCAGATTGCCGCTGGTGTCTCGGAAGTTGCTGAAATCGCCGGTGCGGGTCTGCGCGGTCGGTACCGTGTTGACGAACACCTGGCCGCGGGTTTCGCGCAAGCCGGCGTAGTCGGCGAAAAAGAACGTTCGATTGTGCCCGTCATAGAGACCCGGTACGACCAGCGCGCCGCCCGCCGCGCCTCCGAACTGATGACGGTTCAGCGGCGGTTTGGGATCCACCCGGAGGCTGCCGTCGGGGAGCGTGACTTTTCGCACGAAGAAGTTCCGCGCATCGAAGGCGTCGTCGCGCAGGTACTCGAAAGCGGTCCCGTGCAGGACGTTGCTGCCGGACTTGGTCGCGACGGAGACGACGCCGGCGCCGCGCCCGAACTCCGCTGAGAATACGCCCGACAGCACCTTGAATTCGCGCACCTGCTCGACCGAGGGGGCGATGATCACGGTATTGAACGAGTACTCGTTGTTGTCGATGCCGTCGATCAGCCAGGCGTTGGCGTTGGCCTGATGGCCGAGGGCGTTGAAGTTCGAGGCGCCGCGCGGATTGAAGGTGCTCGCGCCGGAGAGGTTCTCGCCCGCTTGTCCGGGTGTGACCCCCGGCGTCAGATAGACGAGCGTCGCGAAGTTCCGGCCGTTGAGCGGGAGCTCCTTGATCGCCCGCTCCTCGATGACGGTGCCGACTTCCGACGAATCGGTCCGCAGCAGCGGGACTGACGCAACGACCGTGGTGGTTTCTTCGATGGCGCCGACTTCGAGCGTGACGTCGACGCGGGCGCGCTGGTTGACCTGCAACACGACGCCGGTGCGCACCCACTTCTTGAATCCGGGGACATTGACCTCGACGGAGTAGGTGCCGGGCGTGAGAAAGGGCGCCGTGTAGATGCCGCTCGCGTCGGTGACCGACGTATCCGACGTTCCGCGGTTGACTTCCTTGATGGTGATCGAGGCGCCGGGCACGACGCCGTTCGTATCGGAAACGGTGCCCACGATGGTGCCGGTGGTCACCTGCGCGGTGACCGGTGTGCAGAGCAGGCAGGCGAGCACCGTGAGACGAGCCGTCAGGCACACGTGTAGCTGTCTCATGGCTCCTTCTCCCTTGGCCCATGCGGGCGGGCCGACGCATGAGAAACAGGTGCGGAGCCTAAGACCTCTTCCGGATCAAAGTCAAGGCAGGAACACGATAGCGCCGAAGCTCGTTAGAAATGTCCCCGGTGTTAACCCGATACAAACGTTCCCGGCGGCAACGCGATAAGTGATCCGCAGCACGCGCTACTCGCGCGCTGCGCCATCAGCGCTCGCGCTGCGCCGCGCTCCCCGTCCCGGGGCCGCGATTCACCTGACAGGCCTGCACGGTGACGAACATCGCTCCTGCGGCGACCAGGACGAACAGCGCGACCAGACTGACGCGCTGGCGCGGCGAGCTCGATTGGGCGAAGAGCTCGCCGGCTTCGAGGTTCGGAATAGCCCGCGGCGGCCGCGGCGCGCCGGGTGATCCCTGCCACGCCCTGGCCGCGTGTCCGGCAACCGGGGACGGCACTGCGAGCAGGGTCGCAGGCCCGGGTCGCAGTGCCTCCTCGTCGGCGAAGAGCTCGAACGGCGATGGCGGATCAGGCTGCCCGGCGGATGCGCCGTCACCTTCCGCCTCGTCGAGAAAGAGCGGCTCTTCGACCTCGACGCCAATAGAGGAGTAGGTCAATCCGGTTCGCCGCTCGGCGTCCGAGCCGGCCGGTGCCGAAAGATCATCCATCGCGTGTCCCTGTCTGGCCAGGACCAGACAATCGCGAACGATGTCTGGCTGGAGAGCGCCGGATGCCGATCATCCGGGCCGAATTCCTAGGTTCAGGGGTGGGGAGTGCAGATCTTGGGCCGTACGGCTGGGCTTAGCGATCCGATGTTGAGCACGCGTTCGCCGCCGTCGACAGGAGCTGCGCCGGACGTGAGCGTGGCTCGAATACCGGATCTGTCAGTCGCGACTGTTAGTCGGCACCGGTCGGTGTTGCGCCAGGCCCGATTCGTGCTTTTCCAAATGGCCGGGGGCACGCCATGGCCAAGAAAACGAGCGCGAGAAAGGCCGCGAAAAAGAAGGTGTCGAAAAAGCAGGTGACGAAGCGTGCCGCTGACGGCAGCACCGATCCAAAACGCCCGTCGGATCCGCCGGTCAAGCCCGTCAAGACCCGCATCGGTCCCGGGACGACGCGGACCCCGCGGACGTTGCCGGCAACAGGAGAGTGAACTGTCAGGTCTGCTTCAGCGCCTCGACCGGATCGGTGTGGGCCGCGCGTCTCGCCGGCGCGAGCCAGGCCGGAATCGAGACGATGAGGATGGCTGCCGGTACCAGCAGGAACACCGCTGGATCGCGCGGAGAAAGCCCGTAGAGGAGCGCGGCGATGAGCCGCGTGGCCAGCGCCGCAGCGGGCATTCCCACGGCGAGACCCGCCACGGTCAACCGCAGTCCACTCCCCGCGATCTGGGTCACGATGTCGCGCGGCGAGGCGCCCAGCGCTGCTCTGATCGACAACTCCCGCCGGCGCTGTTCGACCGATGCCGCCAGCTGGCCGTAGATCCCGGTGAGCGCCAGAAAGACCGCGAGCGCGGCGGTCCCGGCGGAAAAACGCGCGGAGAGCCGCGGCGTGGCCTGCGCTGCCTCGAGCTGTGAGGCCATCGTGTGGACGTCGGAGAGTGGAACGCCACGGTCGAGTGCCGCCAGCCGTTCGGCGATGATCGATGCCCCGTCCGCCCCGTGCGTCCGCACGTGTACCCAGACACTCGCCCGGTACGCCTGCGCCAGGGGGAGGTAGGCGAACGGCTGCGCCGCTTCCGTCAGCCCATTGTATTTGGCGTCACGGACGATGCCGACGATCCGTCGAGCGGTGCGCTCGCGCCCGAAGGTGACGCGCTGATCGAGCGGCGCGCCGCCGAGCCGCGCCGCCATGGTCTCGTTGACGATCACGACCGGCTCGGAGGCAGCCCTGTCACGCCGATCGAAGCTGCGGCCGGCCTCGACCGGTATGCCGAGGGTCTCGAAGTATCGCGGACCGACCACGTTGTACCGCGCGGTCAGCGTCGAGCCGCGAGGACCGGTGAACTCACTGGTGGATCGGATCGCGCCGAGCGCCTGGTTCCACTCGAGCGCGACGGCGGCGACCTGGAGATCGGCCGCGAGATCGTCCTGCAATCGCTGCAGCAACGCGCTCCCTGTCGTCGCGTCATAGGCGTCGCCTGGCAACTCGATCAGCCCGCTAATGACCCCGGTAGCCTCGAAGCCGGTGTCGATCCGACCGACCTCCATCGCGCTGCGGGCGAGCAGGCCGGCGCCAGTCAGGCACACGCAGGCGATCGCGATCTGGACCACGACGAGCAGGCTTTGCGTCCGTGTTCGCGTCGCGACCATCGCGGAGGCCGAGGTCATCATTCGCGTAAGGCTCGGGCGGAAGGCGCGGGCCGCGAAGATCGCGGTGAAGGTGAGTGAGGCTATCAGGCTGACACCAAGGCCGATGGCGACGAGCCGCAGGTCCGGCGAGAGCCCGACCTTCACCGGAACCGGGAGGGCGAGCTGGCTCTCCATTCCCGCGCCGGCCAACGCCAGAAGCACGCCCACACCGCCGCCGAGCGCCGTGAGCACGACACTCTCCGAGACCATGCGTCGCAAGAGTTGAAGCGGTGAGGCGCCGAGGGCCTGGCGAATCGCCAGGTCCCGGCTGCGCTCCGCGTGCCGGGCCAGCAGCAGCCCCGCCAGGTTCGCGCACGCGATGGTTGCCACGCAAGCCGCGAGAGCAACGAAGACGCCGAGGAACCAGGTCACCGTGTCTCTGTAGGCTGGCCAGAAGCGGAGGTATGCGCCAGGCAGCACCGCGAGCTGCCAGCCGTCGCGCGTCCCCGCCGTCGGCCACGACGTGAGGAGGCTTTGCACTGACGCACGGCTGACGCCAGGGCGAAGCACGCCGACCGTCTGGAGCACCGGGACATCGGCGCGGTGCAAGACGTCGAGGCCGCCGAACGATTGCCGCGCCATGGCCAGTGGGATCCAGAACTGCGAAGGATACGAGGGGGCCTGGAATTCCTGCGCCGCGACACCGACGACGGTGTACTCGCGCCGCTCGACACGGATCGCGCGGCCAACGATGTCCGGAGTGGCCTGGAAAGCGTCACGCCAGAGGCCGTGCGAGATCACCAGGACCGGCGCCGCACCCGTGTCGTCGCCTGGCTCGAGCAGACGGCCGCGAGCGGCACGCGCGCCGAGGACGGTGAAGTAATTGCCCGAGACGAGCTCGCCCTGCCGTCGCGTGACCCGGCCGCCGGCGTCGATCGCGTGGAACACGCGGACGAACGCGGCCAGGGCGAGCCGCGACTCGAGGCCGTCACGCAGCGCAAGGTAATCGGGATTCGAGAGCGTCTGGAAGCGAGGCGCGGCGGCGCGCGCGTTGTAGAGGGTGACGAGGCGCTCGCCCGCGGGTGACGCGAGGGGGCGCCGGACCGTTTCGTCGAGCACGCCCAACGTGCCGGCGCCGAGGGCCACGGCGATCGCCAGCGTGATCACCGCCAGCGTCGTCGACATCGGTGCTTTCCAGAGGAATCGCCACGCGACGCGGATGTCCTGCCACATGTCTGGCTGGTTGAGGGATGCTACTTCCGCATCGCGCAGCCCGGTGGCCCGAGCCGGCTCGCCGGTACGACGATGTCAGCGGCTGGAGCCATGCCGTCGCTGCCAGGCCAGGCCGATCGCATAGACCGTCAGCGTGACGATCGCGAAACATAGCAGCTCTACGGTCCCATTCCCCCCGTCAGGCGACAGGCCGAACACCCGCTCGATCAAATCCATCGTTGTCTCCTTCCACTGCATTGAACGCCGGCGCGGCGGTCCCTGAACATTACGCAGCCAGGGCCCGATTCACGTGCCTGAAGAACCACTCGTCATCGTGAACGCGGACCGCGTCGAGCTGGCCGCGGATCGTGAAAACGTCGCTGTTGAAGACACGGTCCAGGGCCGGCGCGACGAACGGATTGTCCGCCAGCGCGTGGAGGACTTTTCGGATCCGCGGCGCCGCGAAGTGCATGTGCAGCATGCGCAGGAAGTTGTACGTGACCTCTAGGTCGTCCACCTCATAGCCGCGCGAGTCGCGAAAGTGGTGGGCGATGGTCACGGCGGGGTTGACCGCGATGCGATAGCCGAGCAGCCAGCCGCGCAGGCAGATCTCGACGTCCTCGAATCCCCATCGGGTGAAGCCGTCTTCGTAGCGTCCGAGTGCGTTGAAGGTGCGCCGCCGGAAGGCCTGGCAGGCTCCGGTCGTGAGCGGCACCTCGTAAGGGGCCTGGCCGTCGAGCGGTTCGTACCAGCTCGGCTCCAGCGTGTGATCGGGCCAGAACATGCCGCAGCCTCGCGGCGACGGCTCGCGCAGTTTGGTGAAGCACGGTCCAGCGACCGCCGCATCGGGCCGGGCGAGCGCCGCGGCCAGGCCCTCGAGCCAGTTGGGCGAGACCGTGCAGTGGCCATCGAGGAACACGACGAACTCGCCGGAGGCGTGGTCCGCGCCCAGGTTGCGCGCCCGGGCCACGCCGAGGCCGTCGCCGCGCACCAGCCGGATGCGCGGGTTGGGAAAGCGTTCGTACAGTTCAGTACTCCCGTCAGTCGACCCGTCGTCCACGACGATGATCTCGAAGTCGGGATAACGGGTCCGGCTAAGAATGCTGTGCGTCGTCATGGCCAGCAGCTCACCCTCGTTGAGCGTGGGGATGACGACGCTGAAGCGTCCCTCTGACATGCCCGGGCGTTACTGCGCGAGCGACCGCAGCAGCTGCTGACCGAGCTCGACGAGCCGGCCCGCGTCCTCGCGCGACCACCCGAGCTGCGCGCTCAGCGCGTAGGGGTCGGTGGTTGCCAGCTGGTGCACACGCGTGATCCCGATCGCCTGGAGATCCTGCACCACCCCGGCGAGCGGTTCGAATCGTCCGAGATCCAGTTCCTCGGGGGCGAACACCGTGTTGCCGAACCGGATGAACGGTTGCACCGGTGCCGCGGCCGGCGCCGCACCGGCCGGCGTGAACGGGGTGAACGGAGTAAACGGCGTGAACTTGGTCAAGCTCGTGAGCGTCGTCAGCGGCGTGAACTTCGTGAACAGGGTCAGCGACGTCAGCTTGGTCAGCGGCGTGAACTTGGTGAACGTCGTCAGCGTGGTCAGGTGCGTGAAGAGCGTGAACTTGGTGAAGACCGTGAGGTTCGTCAGGTGCGTGACGGTCAGCGGCGTAATCGAGAAGAAGAAGGGATCGATCGAAGGCGCCACCTCGGTCGTACCGTTGACGGCGAACAGTCTCTTGGTCGTGAAATCGTGATTGCGGTGGTACGTCACACCTTGCGGGAAGTTTGCGGGATCCGGCAGGTTATTGGCGCTGAACACGCCGTAGAACGTGTTCCCGACCGCCATCATGTGCATGTAGTCGCCGATGTACGGCAGGAACGTGGGCGCCGGCGTGTTCGCCGGTACCGAGGCGAGCACGAGGTCCTGAGTGGTCCCGAAATTGTCGGTGGTCAGCTCGACGTGGGTGTCCCAGCGCTGGGTAGTACCGCTGCCGGTGACGCGCTGGTAGGCCAGGCCGACCTTGCCGTTCGCGGCGATCGACAGCGCCGGATTCTTGGCGCTGGACACGGTCTTGAGGTCGGCGGACCAGGTCTGCCCGCGATCGGTGCTGCGGCGGACGTGGATGGTATAGCTCCCGCCCTGGACGCCACAGAACGCGATGTACACGATCGAGCTGTTGCTGGGGTCGACCGCGATCGAGAGGTCTCCGCCCAGACGATCGTGCCCGAGGGATCCATTCCAGGTGAACTGGACTCCGGTCGCCACCACTCGTCCGGCGAGGTTGTCGCTCGGATCCTTCAACGCCGTGAACGGCGCGGCGCCCTTCCCCCAGTTGTCGTCGCGGACGACGACCACGTCGGTCGTCACGAGCGAGGCGGCGGAGAAGGCCCGCCAGCCGTAGAACACCGTGTAGACCGTGCCGTCGGTGTGGACTGCGGGACGGACCTGCGGTCCGTTCTGGCCGGCCGTGCCGGTGCCGCGCTTCTCGACCCGTACGCTCGTGGCCACCGCGCTGGCCGCGGCCGCGTCGAGGAGGGTTTCGACCGTGGCCGTCCGCCCGCCGCTCGCGGCAAAGTCGTTCAGGCCGACGTACACACGATCCTTGCCGGCATCGGTCCCGCTCGGCACCGTCGCCGCCTGCGTGTACGGCTGGTCGACGTTGGTGCGGTCCACGAGCACCGACATCACCGTTGGCGCGGCGAAGTTGGTGCTGCGCAGGATGTTCAGCCGCAGACTGCCGGGCAGCCGGAGGATTCCGCCGTAAAAGCGCCCGCTGCCGGCGAAGCGGGTTGTGATATCGCCGGTGCCGGTAGTGGCGTTCTGGCTTGGCACGACGGTGTTCAGCACCCAGGTCGTGCCGCCGTCAGTCGACACGAAGATGGGCGCATTGCTGCCGCCCATCGGGTCCGGCGTGAAGGCGGTGATCGCGATCTGCGCGGTGTTCGCCGGGTTGACCGCGATGTTCGGCTCGCTATCCTGCCGCGTCTCGCCGCTCAGCGACTGGGGGATGATGTTGACGACTTTGACCATGATCTCCTCCGGCCTATTCGATCTGCGAGAGGACGCGGGCGGCCGCTTCCTTCGGATAGAAGTCCTCGGGCTCGATCACGAGGTACTGATCCTTCGGCACGCCGGCAGCGGCGCGCAGCGCGCTGCCTTCCTGGGTCTTGTCGCCGAGCATCCACAGCCCTTCCTGTCCGACGCCGAACTTCGGCGCCTTGGCCCAGCGGACGTCCCGGCTGGCCGCGAACCGGATGGTGACAGTGCCCGGGCGACGCCCCCGGCCGCCGCGGGCGACGTGATGGACGCGCACCACGGCTTCCTGCCATTCGGGCTCGTGCTCGCTGATCGGCGCGCCCGGCGGCCGCGGCACCTGGGTGACCTGCGTGACCTGCCCGGCAATCACCAGGTCGGCGTTCGCCGCCCTCGCCTTGGCCCGCTCGGCAGGGGCGGCGCTGACGGCGGCGCGCAGTTGCTGGGCGGACTCGTCACCGGCGGGTTCGATCGCGACCGCGACGACCGCGATGCTCGCACCGAACAGCCACCCATTGGTGTGGAAGATGTACTCCTGCTGCTCGGTGACCTCCTGGCCGCTCGAGAGCTTGACGGTGATCGTCTGGCCGGTGAAGTCGTGGAGCATCTCCACCCCGTGGAGCACGTCCTCCACCCGCACGACGATCGTCTCGTCCGACACCTCGACCTCGGCCATCGTCGCGGTGCCGCGCTCGAGAACGGTACCGCGGAAGACGAATTGCGCCTCCGGCGGAGTCGGCGGGGGAGCCGCGGCGCGGCGCGGGGTCGCGCGGGTACGTCCCTTCCGTGCCCGGCCAGCCGGCGTGCGACGCGAGCGGGTTGACTTCTTGGCCATGAACTGGCTCCTCCATAGGGGGCGGTCGTTGGGGGCAGTCGGCGGTCGAAAAAGGCGGGCCGCCGATCGAGGGTTCCCCGACGAGCACCGGCGTGGAAAGGTATGAGAGCGCTGAGGTGGCGGATTATACGCTTGCCGCAGTCGCATAGTCGTGCTGGCGCGGCCCGAATCACAGTTTTTTGCGGCTGAGCTGTCCGTCTTCGTCACCAAAGGCAGTCGCGGAACCCGCGGCGTCCGGCTCTCGTCGATTCCGTGGACAGACACGCGGGACTTACCGGGGCGGCACCACCGCTCGCCGCGCGCGCCTTGATCCCGGTGCGGGTGGACGTTAGACTCCGTGCTGTCATCGCGGTCGGCCGACCGGCAGTCGGCGATGCCGCCACTCCATGCACAGACCCGGCAGATTCGTGGCCCTCCCTCTGGCCGTCCTGACCGTGGCTGTCGTGACGTCGTCCGGCTGCCGGAACCGGGACCAACTCCACAGCGGACGCCGCGTCGCCCCGGTCGACGCCCCGTATCAGGCAGCGGTCGAAGAGGGCCTGGGCGCGGCGATCGCCGTGATCGTCGACACCTCCGGGTCGATGAAGGACGCGCCGGCTGGCGATACCCGCCCGAAATTCGTGATTGCGCGCGAGGCGATCGAGCAGATGCTCGACGCCACCGACGCCTTCCGCGCCAAACGCCCTGACTTCCCGATCAAGATCGGCCTCTACAGCTTCTCCAGCGGGGTCGAGGAGCTGCGCCCGATCGCACCCTACGATCGCGCGGCGGTGCGCGCCGCGCTGGACAAGTTGCCGGCGCCCGGCGGCGGCACGGCGATCGGCGAGGCGATGCGGGAAGCCCGCCCCGCCCTCTATCAAGCCGGCGTGTTCCGCAAGTACCTGCTGGTGGTCACGGACGGCGAGAACACCCGCGGCCGCGACCCTGAGCGGGTGGCCCGCGAGATCTTTTCGAAGAGCGAAGGGGCGGTGCAGATTTACTTTGTCGCGTTCGATACCAGCGCGGCGAAGTTCGGCTTCCTCAAGGAGGTCGGCGGCGACGTCGTGTCCGCCGGCACGGGCTCGGAGCTGCGCTCGGCGCTCGACGGCATCTATCAGGGCAAGATCCTCGCGGAAGCGATGGACGCGGGGGAGCGCGAGACGCCGCGCCAATAGGCGTAGGCTCGACCTTCAGGCCGGTCGCAAGTCCGCAAGCGGACGTGGCCGACGGCAAGCGTGGGACGGCGTAGGCCCGACCTTCAGGTCGGGCGCGGTGCGGACGGATACAAGGAGACTACGGTGATCTTTCACAAGTTCTGGTCGTCGTTCGTGGCGCAGATCAACAAGGTGGCGAACCTGTTCTGGGAAGCGGACCCGATTGCGCAGATGCGCTACGAGTACGACCAGGCCGTCGCGCAGTTGAAGGAAGGCCGCGGTGGGCTGGAGCAATATCGGGGGCTGGTCGAACGGGTCAGCCGCCAGGTCTCGGCCAATCGCGCCCACGTGACCAAGCTCGAAGCCGAGACCAAGGCGTACCTGAAAGCCGGCGACCGGACCACCGCCGCCAAGTTTGCGCTCGAGCTGCAGAAGGCGAAAGAGGAGCTCGCCACCAACGAGGGGCAGCTGAACCTGCACGAGACTGCCTACGGCAACAGCCTGAAGAAGATCCAGCACGCCAACGAGAAGTTGATCGAGCTGCGCGAGAAGATCACCAAGTACGACGCGGAGCTGAAGATGAGCGCCGCGGAGGCCGAGATCGCCAAGCTGTCGGAAACGTTCAACGTCAACCTGACGACGGACTTTGGCGAAATCGAGAGCGTCATCCAGCAGCGCATCGATCAGAATCGCGGCAAGGTCCGGGTCGCCGCGGATTTGTCGAACGAAGGCATCGCCGACATCCAGGCCGAGGAGCGCATGCGCGCGCAGCTGGCCGAGGATGCGCTCAGCAACTTCGAGGTGGAGCTCGGGCTCAAGTCCCCCGATACGACGCCAATCGCGCAGACGGCCAAGGACCTCGGGCCGGCCACCGAGAAAGCCGTCGAGAAGCAGATGTAGACCCGGGCCCGACGCGCGCGTCACCCGAGGGGCCGTGCGGCCCATCGAACTCCGAGTCAACATCTGCGGCGACGAGAGGAGCTCCTGCACATCATGGCGAACGGACAACCCAAACCCGCGTTCTACGCCGCGGTTTTCATCGTGATCGTCGGCCTGGTCGGCCTCGCGCTCTACCGCTACGGCGCGATCGGCACGCGCACCCCCACCGGTCAGATTTCGGGTGACGAGCTCAAGCAGCTCCAGAAGGGGGCTGAAGCGCCGGACGCATCTGGCATCACCACGGTCAAGGAATACAACTACGTTCCGGCCGCCAAGCTCCCTGAGGTCAAGGGCATCTCCAACTACACCGCGATGAACGACCGGACGGTCCGCTTCGCGATCAACGTGTGGGCCGGGTGGGGACCGATCATCTACGCCAACAACGGCTTCAAGGCCGGCAAGGTGTGGAAAACGCCGTCCGGCAAGGATTTCAAGATCGAGCTGGTGCTGATCGACGACCCGGTGGCGATGCGCGATGCATTTGCCGCCGGCAACATCCATGTCGGCTGGGCGACGCTCGACATGGTGCCGCTCTTCATGGAAGGGCTGCGCAAGGACTCGCGCGTCATGCCGCGCATCTACCAGCAGGTCGACTGGTCCAACGGCGGCGACGGCATCGTCGTTCGCGACGTGGTCAAGACGGTGGCCGACCTGCGCGGGAAGACGGTCGTCCTGGCGCAGAATTCGCCGTCGCACTTCTTCGTGCTGAACGCGCTGATCAATGGCGGCGTGCAGCCGGCCGAGGTGAACTTCAAGTTCACCCAGGACGCGTTCCAGGCCGCGGCGGCGTTCAACGCCGACAAGAGCCTGGCGGGCGTCGTCAGCTGGGCCCCTGACATCTACAATCTCGAGAAGGTCAAGGGCAACAAGATCATCGTCAGCACCGGGACGGCCAACAAGCTGATCGCCGATGTGTGGTTCGCTCGCGCCGACTTCGCCAAGGACAACCCGGACATCATGGAAGGGATCGTCCGCGGGATCTTCGACGGCATGCAGGACCTCAAGACACAGGAGAACAAGCAGAAGGTCTCGAAGCTGATGGCCGCGGGGTACTCGATCCCGGAGAGTGACGCCTTGAACATGCTGGGTGACGCGCACTCGACCAACTACGCCGAGAACCGCGAGTTCTTCCTCAACCAGAACAACCCGACCAATTTCGAGCGCACCTGGAACACCGCCTACTTCCTCTACAAGAAGATCGGCGCGGTGACGCAGCAGACGCCGTTCGATCAGGTGATGGACTTCTCGGTCATCCAGAAGCTGGCCGGGGAGCCCAAGTACGCGAACCAGAAAAACGAGTACGACGTCCAGTTCGCGCCGGCGAGCGCCGGCTCGGTGCAGGGTGAGAAGGACGAGATCCTCACGAAGACCGTCGTCATCCACTTCTTCCCGAACTCGTGGGACTTGAACAAGAAGATCACCCGCAGCGGCGACAACGGCAAGGAAGTGGAGGAGCTCTACGATCCGAACGTCGTGCCGGTGGTCGAGGAAATCGGCAAGCTCGCCGGCCAGTACGGAGCGGCGCGGATCGTGATCGAAGGACACACCGATGCGTCGATGAAGGGCCAGGTGCCGAAGAGCCTGGTGCAGGAGCTGTCGCTCAACCGCGCGAACTCGGTGAAGGAAGCGCTGGTCCGGAAGTTCCCCACGCTGCAGCCGAATCAGTTCTCAACTGCGGGTATCGGCTGGGATCGCCCCGCCGACGACGCAGATCCGGGCAATGCAGCCAAGAATCGCCGCGTGGAAATCAAGGTCTACCCGGCCGAGTCGGCGACTCCGGCGAAGTGAAGATCCCGTCGCGGTATTCGTCGGTGATGGAGCTCCGGCAGCAGACGCCGCAGCCGCTGCGCACGCTCGCTGGGGTGTTCACGGTGGGCGCGGTGCTCCTGGTGTGGTGGGCGCTCACGCGAGGAGCTGTCGCCGAGGAACGCATCATCTCCCCGGCCCTCCTCCCCAGCCCCGCGGAGGTGGTCAGGAGCTTCGGCTCGCTGTGGTACGAGCGGGCCCTGATGCAGAGCGTCGCGGCTTCTCTGCAGCGGGTCCTGATCGGCTTCGGGCTGGCGATTCTCGTCGGCGTGCCGGCCGGCGTGGTCGCGGCCAGCTGGCGCCTGTTCGAAGCGGGCAGCGCCCCCTTCGTCCTGTTCGGCCGCAACGTGCCGATGGCCGCGCTGATTCCGCTCACCATGATGTGGTTCGGGATCGACGAGACGCAGAAGGTGCTGTTCATCTTCATCGCCTGCGTGCCGTTCATCTTCTCCGACACGATGTCCGCGATTGCCGGAGTGCCGGAACGCTACATCGAGACCGCTCAGACCCTCGGCGCCTCGGAACTCCAGATCGTCAGGAAGGTGCTCGTGCCGCTGGCCCTGCCGGACATCTACAACGGACTGCGACACTTGTTCGGCCTGGCCTTTGGCTACATCATGCTGGCCGAGGTCGTGAACGCCGAACACGGTCTCGGCCGGCTGCTGATGGACAGTCAGCGGCGTTCCATTCCACAGCACGTCATCCTGATCCTGATCATCGTGAGTCTGCTGGCGTACGGCATCGATCGCCTCCTGCTCTGGTTCCAGCGCGGGCTGTTTCCCTACCGTACGGTCGACGCGTGAGCACCGACGGACCCATCGTTCCCGGATCGGCCGACCTCGCGGCGGAGCTGCCGCCGGTCGTCGAGTTCCGCAATGTCACGAAGCGCTTCGGCGACCTGACGGTCATCCGGAACGTGACGTTCACCGTCCCCGACCTCCCGAACAAGGGAGAGTTCATCGCGATCCTTGGTCCCTCAGGCTGCGGCAAGTCGACCGTGCTGCGGCTCATCGCCGGCCTGCGGCCGCACCACCCGGCGACGGAGGGGACCGTCCTGGTCCAGGCGAAAGCGGTCGAGGAGCCCGGTCCTGACCGCAGCATGGTGTTCCAGGACTACACGTCGTTCGACCATCGCACGGTCGAGGACAACGTCGCGTTCGGGCTCGAGTGCCGCGGCGTCCCGGCCAAGGAGCGCCGGGAGCGGGCGCGAGCATGGATCGCCAAGGTCGGGCTCAACGTCGATCGCGACGCATTGAAGTATCCGAGCCAGCTGTCCGGCGGCATGCGCCAGCGGGTGGCAATCGCCCGGACGCTGATCCTTGCGCCGCGGATCATCCTGATGGACGAGCCGTTCGGCGCGCTCGATCCGACGACCCGCCTGAACATGCAATCGCTCCTCGTCGACCTCTGGCGCGAGGCGCAAGCAACGGTGTTCTTCGTCACCCACTCGATCGAGGAAGCGGTCTACCTTGGCGATCGGGTCTACGTCTTTTCCTCGGCGCCTGGGACTATCCTGCGCGAGATGGCCCTGCCCGCACCACACCTCCCGCCGAAGGAGATGCAGCGTGAGCCGGAGTTCGTTGAGCGCTGCTTCGACATCCGCGACACCATCGACACGCTCGAAGCCTCGACCCGCGCGGGTGACGATTGAGCACGCCGCTCTCACCGTTGCCGCCGTCGTCCGGCCCGCGGCGCGAAGCGTCGATGGCCGACTATCTCCGCGAAGCGTTCCTGTTCCGCTGGAATCTGTTGTTGTTCGGCGGCGGGGCCGCCGCGGCGGCCCTCACGCCGCTGGCCCCCGTACTGCTGCCGCTGGTGGCGGCCGGCGAGCTCGCGTACCTGACCGGCCTGGTTTCGATGCCGCGCTTCCGCAAGGCGATCGACGTCAAGGTGCTGGGCACGTCCGGGAGCGTCGTCGCCGTGGAGGGATCCCCGCCTGCGCCGTCGCTGCTGGATATGCTGTCCGGTCTCCCGGTGGAAGCCCGCAAACGGTTCGAGCGGCTGCACGCCCGGTGCGTCGAGATGCGGACCATCGCCGCCGGTGTCCGCGGCGCCGCTTCCGGTCAGGCCTCGGCCAGCGAGGAAATGCGCACGCCGGGGCTGGACCGCCTGCTCTGGCTGTTCCTGCGATTGCTGGTGTCGAAGACCGCGCTCGATCGCTTCCTGCAGACGATGAACGAGACCGAGATCACGACCCGCCTCGCGGAGCTGCGCAAGAACTTCGAGGGGGCCCAGGCGGGCGGCGACGATCGGATCGTGCGATCGCTGCAAGACAGCATCGCGATGGCCGAGCTGCGGCTCGACAACTTCGGCCGGGCGAAGAAGAACGCCGACTTCGTGTCGATCGAGCTCGATCGCATCGAAGGCAAGATCCAGACGCTTGCGGAGATGGCGGTCAACCGGCAGGATCCGGACTTCCTCAGCAGCCAGGTCGACTCCGCTGCCGAGAGCATGCGTCAGACGGAGAAGGCCGTCAGCGAGCTCCAGCACCTGACCGGGCTCGCCGATCAGCTCGAAGAGCCGCCGCCAATCATGGAGACCGACCTGCGAGGAGCGCTGCGTGACCACGCCTGACGTGCAGGAGCCGCGGCGCCCGGCCGATTTCCCGACCTGGGTGGCGCCGTGGGCCAATCAGGTCGCCGACCTGTTCTTCTCGGGGACGACCGCCGCGTTCGTGCTGCACGGCAACACGTACGACCTGTTCCGGATGGATGCCAGGGCCGAGCGCTACGGCGTGCTCGCCGAGTTCCTCGCGGAGCAGCTTTTTGGGCGCTGGTCGCTGGTGCTGCACTACGACCTCGGACGCGGGTTGCGGGCCTTCGCCGGTCGCGACGAAGCGCGCCTCAAGGAGATGGTCGCGCTGGCCAACCGCCGCGTCGGCGATCTCTCCACGCTCTCGCGCGAGCCGGCGGCGACGTTCGCGATCCTCGATCGCTTCGTCCGCGCCAACATCATGGCCAAGGAGGAGGATCGCCTGAGCGTGGCGGTGATCCTCGATCAGGCGTCCTATCTCTTTCCGGCCGGCGAGCCGGGGCGGGCCAGCCTCCAGACGTCGTCACAGGTGGTGACGATGCTGAACTGGGCGATGAGCCCGCACGTGAAACGCCTGAACATGGCGTTCGTGCTGATCGACGAGCGCCTGTCTGACGTCAGCGATCGGCTCACCGGCAATCCGCACGTCGCGTCGATCGAGGTGCCACTGCCGGACGAAGAGGAGCGCCGGCTGTTCGTGGAGTCGAGCGGCGGCCAGGCGCTTGCGGCGGTCTCGGACTACAGCGCCGCCGAACTGGGCACGTTGACCGCCGGGATCTCGATCACCGATCTGAACGTGCTGATCCAATCGGCGCGCGAGACCGGCCGGCGCCTGGACAGCAAGGTCTTCCGCGCGCTGAAGAAGCGGCTCCTCGAGCGGCAGTGCCGTGGGCTGCTCGAGTTCATCGAGCCGAAGTGGACCCTCGATACGGTGGTCGGGCACGAGGCGGCCAAGGCGCGGCTGCGGGAAGATGCGGCGCTCCTGAAGCGCGGCGCGCTCGACACGCTGCCGATGGGATATCTGTTGTGCGGTCCCGTCGGCACCGGCAAGTCGTTCCTGGCCCAATGCGTCAGCGGCGAGATCGGCGTGCCCTGCCTGATGCTCAAGAACTTCCGTTCGAAATACGTCGGCGAGACGGAAGGGAACCTCGAACGGGTGCTGGCCGTTCTTCGGGCCATGGGCCCGGTGGTGGTCGTCGTCGACGAAGCGGACGCGGCGCTGGGCAGCCGCGAGCAGGACGGTGATTCCGGAACGTCCAGCCGCGTGTTCGGGATGATCGCCGCGCAGATGGGGGACACGAAGTACCGGGGCCGCATCTTGTGGATGCTGCTGACTGCGCGTCCCGACCTGCTGCCGATCGATCTCAAGCGTCAGGGCCGGGCCGAGGTCCACATCCCGCTGTTCTATCCGACCGACGAAGCCGAGATCCGCCAGATGTTCGTGATCATGGCCCGGAAGCTCGGCACCACGCTCACGCTCGAGGACGTCCCGTCGATTCCGCAGAAGGGGCACCTCTCGGGCGCGGACATCGAAGGCATGGCCGGCCGCGCCTGGCGCCTCTCGCTCCTCGCCGGCCAGAACCGAATCACCAAGGAGGCGCTCGAGCAGGTGGTGTCGCAGTTCATGCCGTCCACGCAGGGGCTCGAACGCGAGCTGCAGGAGACCGCGGCAGTACTCGAGTGCACCGATCGCCAGTTCCTGCCGGACGCCATCGTCGCGAAGATGGAAGCCGAAGGCGGCCGCGGCAAACTGCAGGCGCGGCTCACGGCGATCAAGCAACTAGTCGAGGCCATGTGATCTCTGGCGCTGGTCACATGGCCCAAGCCTCAGGCTACAGGCTACGGGCTCCAGACTACAGGCCACCGGCACGCACCGCCCGAAGCCTGAAGCCTGAAGCCTGAAGCCAATTTAACGAGCGCAAGCCCCGAAGGGGCGAGCGCGAGAGGACCCTATGCCCCGTACCAGTTGGTTCGATGACACTCAGGAGCATCCGCTCATTCAGGAACAGGTCTCCAAGCTCGAGTCCTTCACTACCGCACTGGCCGATGGCGTGGTGACGAAGCAGGAGCTGGCCGGCCAGGAAGAACGCCTGGTCGCGGCGATGAAGGCGCTCGAAGGTGTGCTGAGCGACGAGCAGCACGCCGCCGCGACCCGCACGATGGTCGAGCTGACGGCCTACAACATCATGCGGCTGCTCCATGAGCTGCATGCGGAGCGCGCGCGCATGGCGTTCAAATAGAGAACTCAGACGGGACCCGGGACTCGGGACTCGGGATCCGGGGAATCAGCTCGAGCCGCCGACGATATGCGGCGGCCTGTTCCCCCATGCTCCGATGAGAAGTGGGTTGCCGTCGTCAGAACCGGTTTGAACTCCCGGATCCCGAGTCCCGGATCCCGAGTCGTCCGGGTCCCGACTCCGGGGCCCGAGTCCCGAGTCCCGCGGATCGCTACCGGCTCTCCGAAGTCCCTGCGCCGGTAGCGAGGTATTTGTCCATCCACCCGACGATCTGCTGGAGCCGCTCGACGCGGTGCCACGGCTTGCCTGAGCGCGACAGCTCGTGGTTCTCGCCGGGGAAGCGGACCATCACCGCGGTGCGCTTCAGATACTTCAAGGCGCGGAACAGATCCTCGCCGCCGGCGCCCGGTGGCGTGCGGTAGTCCTCGTCGCCGAGCACGAACAGCATCGGCGTGCGGATCCGATCGACGTAGGTGATCGGCGAGCGCTTCGCGAAGTCGGCGGGATCCTCGAACGGTGCCTTGCGGAACCAGGTCGGCGTGAAGAGCGTGAAGTCCGCCGTGTACCAGAAATTGCTCCAGTCGGCGATGTCCCGCTGACTGACCGCTGCTTTGAAGCGGGTGGTCTGGGTGACGACCCAGTTCGTGAGCAGCCCGCCACCGCTGCCGCCCGTTACGCCCAGACGCGCCGGATCGACGTAGCCTCGCTTGACGACCTCGTCCACCCCGGCCATCAGATCCTTGTAATCGTCACCGGGATACGCGAACTGGATGCTGTTGCCGAAGTCCTGGCCGTAGTTCGAACTACCCCGCGGGTTCGTGTAGAGGACGACGTAGCCCTTGGCGGCCATCCACTGGAACTCCTGCGTAAAGGTGTTGCCGTACGCGCTGTGCGGGCCGCCGTGGATCTCCAGGATGCAGGGATACGTCCGTCCAGCCATGAAGTCAGGCGGCTTCTGGATCCAGCCCTGAATCTTCTTCCCGTCGAAGCTCGTGTACCAGAATTCCTCCGGCTCGGTCATCGTCAACTGCGCGGCCAGCGCGTCGTTGAACCCAGTCAGCTTCTTCGAGACGCCGGAGGCCGCGGTCACCACTTCGAGATCGCCGATCACCGTCGCGGTGGAGCGGACCACGGCAAGGTGCGCCGCGGCGGTGTCGGCGGTGTAGCCGACGATTTCCTGACGGCCCTTCGTCAGCGGCGTGACCTGTCCGGTGCCCGCATCAACGCGGACCAGATTGGCGTTACCCTGCTCGCCGACCTTGATCAGGATGCTGCGCCCGTCCGGACTCCACGCCGGGTCGGCCGGCAACTGGCCGCGCGGCGCGCGCTGGTCGCCGCCGACGCTGCCGTTGACGTCGAAGTCGTACCCGGCGGTCAGGTTACGAGGCGTCCCACCCGGGCGATCGACAACCCAGAGATCGGGTTGGCTGTAGGAGCGCTCCGGTTCGCCGTGCAAGGTGCCGACGAAGGCGATGCGCCGGCCATCGGCGGTGAGTGCGAAGGCGCCGATCGAACCGTCGATGCTGGCCAGCCGCACCGGCTCGCCGCCCGCTCGCGGCACCTCGTACAGGTCGCTGTCGTGGGCGAAGTAGTAGGACTCGCGGCGCCGGTCGGAGACGAAGATCAGCGACGATCCGTCGGGCGACCAGCGCGGATTGCTGGCGGCGAATTCACCCGACGTGACGCGCGTCGGCGCAGACGGCGTGGCGCCGTCGGCCGGCACGGCGACGGTCCAGATCTGTGTGGGCCGTCCGCTGTCGACGAAGCCGCTGCCGCCGACGCCGTTCGCACGATAGACCGCTTCGGTGACGATCCGGATGTCGGTCTTGTGCGGCGATTCGCCGGGCTTCGCCGGCGCGGTCGGCACGAGATCCTCGGGCGTCGTCGCGGACGTGAAGGCGAGCATCTTGCCGTCCGGCGCCCAGACCGGATTGGCCGCGCCGCGCGGCAACTCGGTGATCGCGCGCGCTTCGCCGCCGCCGAGCGGCAGCAGATAGAGCTGCGGCGGCTGCGTCCGCCCGTCCTTGTCGACGACTCGCGCGAATGCGAGCGTCCGGCCATCGGGCGACCAGCGCGGGGAGGTATCCCGCAGATTTGTCGTCAGGGCGCGCGGAGGTGCACTGCCGTCGGCCGGCACGAGCCAGATCGACGTGTCGTACTGATCCTTCTTCTCGTCCACCGACACTTTCACGAACGCAACCTGGGATCCGTCGGGCGAGATCTGCGGATCGGCGATCCATACGAAGGCGAACAGGTCCTTCTCGGTGATCGCCCGGCGTTGGGCCAGCGCCGGCGCGCTTGTCAGCAGGGCGGTGAGGAGCGTCAGCGCGACGGTGCGCACCCACGTGCGGTCAGCGGAGAGAGGCCGGTTCATAGTCCGTTGCTCGAGAGCGGTCGATTGAAAGCCGCACAGGTGACCGTCCCGGTGATCTTGACGCCCTTTGGATCCGTGGCGTCGATCGTCAGCGTGCCCGCGCTGCCGCTGCGTTCCAGCTTCGCGGTTGCGGAGCCGAGCGCCACGCCGTTCTCGCCGACCTTCACCGTGGACACGCTGTGCGTGTCCTTGCCGACCGTGACATTCAGCGTCAGCATGTCGCCCCCTTTCTTCAGGCGATAGAGCGTCATGTTGAGGCGCTGCTTGTCAGTGGTCTGCCGCACCGAGTACAACGTGGCGGGCTCCGCATAGATGCTGCCCTCAGGGATTTCCAGGCAGACGCCTTGTCCCGTCGAATCGTAGCGCGCGGCGCCGACGGCCAGAGCAATCGTGACGCTGACTTTCGGGTCGGGGCCATCCGGATCGACGCGGGGCTTCTTCTGCGCCGCGACCACGGGACTGAACGACAGCGCGGCCGCGATTGCGGCGGACGTGACGAACGAGATGACGGGGGGCGTCGACAGCATGGGATCCTCCAGAGAACACCGGGATCATGCCTCAGCGGAGTGGGTTTGACCAAGGCGTGCACCGATCCGGACCAGGGCCGTGATGTAAGCTGCCGCCACACACCTCACCGAATCGAGTCGAATCCATGAGACAGCTGATCTTTGCCGCACTCCTCATCGGCCAGGCCGCGGCGGCGGCTCCCTCGCGCCAGACGACGCCGGCTACCGTTGCCGTGCTCCGCCCGGCGCGCGTCTTCGACGGCGACACGATGCACGAAGGATGGGCGGTGCGCGTCCGGGGCGACCGCATCGACGCCGCCGGCCCCGCGGCCACGATCGTCGCGCCGGGTGAGACGGTCACGGATCTGCCGGGAACCACGCTGATGCCCGGGCTGATCGAGGGGCACTCGCATGTGCTCCTGCATCCGTACAACGAAACCACGTGGAACGATCAGGTGCTCAAGGAATCGCTGGGCGTGCGCACCGCGCGGGCCGTGAACCACCTGCGCGCCACGCTCGCCGCCGGCTTCACCACCATCCGCGATCTCGGCACCGAGGGCGCCGGTTACGCCGACGCGGAGCTGAAGCAGGCGGTGAACGAAGGGATCATTCCAGGACCGCGCATGCTGGTCGCGACCCGCGCCATCGTCGCCACCGGGAGTTACGGACCGAAGGGGCTCAGCCTCGAATGGGAGGTCCCGCAGGGTGCCGAGCAGGCCGATGGCGACGCGCTGATCCGGGTCGTCCGGGATCAGATCGGACATGGCGCGGACTGGATCAAGGTTTATGCCGACTATCGCTGGGGCGCCCGAGGCGAGGCCGCGCCCACCTTCTCTGTCGAAGAGCTCACCCGCATCGTCGAGACCGCGCGCAGCAGCGGCCGCGCGGTGGTCGCACATTCGAGCACACCCGAAGGGATGCGCCGGGCGATCATGGCCGGCGTCGAGACGATCGAGCACGGCGACGGCGGCACACCCGAAGTCTTTCAGCTGATGAAGGCCCACCAGGTCGCGCTGTGCCCGACCCTGGCCGCCGGGGACGCGACCGCCCAGTACGCCGGGTGGAAGAAGACCGAGACCGCCGCGCCGGCCTCGATCGAGCGCAAACGCGCGAGCTTCAAGGCGGCGCTGGACGCCGGGGTCACGATCCTGAGCGGCAGTGATGTGGGCGTGTTCGCCCACGGCGACAACGCCCGCGAGATTGAGCTGATGGTGGAGTACGGGATGGCGCCGGTAGACGCGCTGAAGAGCGCGACCTCGGTTGGCGCCCGCGTTCTGCATCAGGAGGCGTCGATCGGCGCCGTGAAGCCAGGGCTCTACGCCGACCTCATCGCGGTGGAGGGCGACCCGACACGCGAGATCACCGCGTTGCACCGCGTGCGCTACGTGATGAAAGGCGGGAAGGTGGCGGCTACGCGCCCCTAGCGTGGGCCCGCAACTCGCGGCGGATCTCGTCGACCAGCGTCTCGGGATCCATCATGTTGTCGATGATGATCACCGGGAGTTCCGACGCGTTGGCCTGCCTTAGTGCGGCGGCCTCGGCGATCGTGGCGACGATGATGTTGGGGTGCAGCGAGTCCATGACCTTGCGCGCCTCTTCAATGGTGCGCGTCGGGGCCACGGCGAAGTGCAGCTTGGCGAGGATCGCCTCGCAGCGCGCGTTGGCCGTCTCGTCCTGATCGACGAGCAGCACGAGCGGCGCATGCCCGGCTTTGTCAGTTGCCCGCCGCCCGCCGCGCGGGATCGCCCGCCGGTCGGGGCTCCGCCGCGGATGTGACGGATGGGACGTCTCGTGGCCGCGCGGGAACGGGATCACATTGGACATGGCCTAGGCTCGTTTCTGTAGACGACGCGCCATTGTTTCCGCGACGCGCACGGGCGTCAACACGATTCGTCCGGTTCTCAGCTGCCGGCCCGGATCCGCTTGATCTTGCTGTCCCGGTCCGACTCGAACCGGTCGAGGTCGCGGCGCAGCTCTTCTTCGCGTTGCGCGTGCTCGGCCGGATCGACGAGGCCGGCGATCGCCGAGTTGTGCATGATGCGGCGTTCGGCGACGCGTGCCTCGTAGACGGATCGCGCCTCCGCGATCGCCGCGCGCTGCGCATCGGTCAGCGGCTTCTCGTCGATGCCCGCCTCGGCGTCCTGCTTGCGCAGTCGTTCCATGACGAGCTCCATCCGACTCTTGGGTGCGTCCGGCATGCCCTTGTTCTACCAGACGCAGTCGGCCGACGCAATCAGCGCCGCGGGCCGTACCGGCCCATCAAGCCATGCCAGGACATCTGGGCGAAAATCCAGGCCGCGCGCGTCAGCGGCAACGGCGAGCGACGTACCTCCACGCGGCCGCTGCGGATCGCCGCGCAGATCGCGTCGGGTGTGCGGTCCGCATCGACCAGCGAGTAGGTCGTTCCCATCTGCGCCAGCAGGTGGAGATCGGTGTTGCCGACGAGCGGCAGGTCGTGGGTGCGGGCCCACTCGATCGCCGGTCGGTTGAAGTCGATCCACGTCGTGAACATCGCATTGAGCTCGATCGCGTCGACGACCGCGATCTCGCGATCGAGCGTTCGCCCGAGCGCGCTCGGCACGGGATAGAACGGATGCGGCGCCACGACCAGACCGCGGCAACGGGCCTTGAGCGCGCGGACGTCGGCAAAGCTCGTGACCCCGGCAACCTCGGGAGGGAAGTTGATCAGGAGGACGTGCTTGCCCTGGATCGTGCGCTCGATTCCCGGCAGCAGGACGATGCCGCGCGCCGCCGCGTGGCGCTGGAACGGCGCCGGATCGAAGTAGCGATCGTGCAGCGTGACGGCGAGCGCGTCGTAACCGAGCGCTGCCGCGTGATCGATCAGATCCTCGGTGCGATGGCCGATGCGGTCGGCCGGATCCTGATCGGTGTGAGCATGGAGCTCGACCTTGAGCACGCCCTGTTGACCGTGTGTCCGAGCCCGGTCAGCGTGCCGCGGTCGCCGCCGCCGGCGGCCGTGGGATCTGTGCCTCGCGCGTCGCCGCGTGCCAGGCGAACGAGGCGAACACGATCGCCGCCTGCCGCAGGTCCGCCTCACGGACGCGTTCGGGCGTGTCCATATTGGTGTGATGCGTGCGCACGTCGTAGTTGACGTAGTCCTGAATCGGATTGAAGCCGGGCAGGCCGACGGCTGTGAAGCTCAGATGATCGGTGTTGCCGATCCGGTCGACGACGTTCTTGCGGGCGCCCATCGACTGGAACGGCTCGAGCCAGGCATCGAAGATGGCGGCGACGTTCTCCTGGCCTTGGAGGTAGAACCCGTACACGGGTCCGGCGCCCGGGTCGATGTTGAAGTACACGTCGAACTTGGCGCGCGCCGCGGCGTGAGCCGGGCCCTCGAGGTGCTGGGCCACATAGGCCTTCGATCCGAGCAGGCCTTCCTCCTCGCCGCTCCACAGCGCGAACCGGATCGTCCGCTTCGGCGTGGCCCCAATCGCCCTGAGGATCCGCGCCGCCTCCATGACCACCGCGGCGCCGTCCGCGTTGTCAGTCGCACCCGGCGCGCTGTGCCACGAGTCCAGGTGTCCTCCGACCATAACGATCTCATCCTTCAGAGCAGGGTCCGTGCCGGGCAGGTCTGCGATCACGTTGTAGCTGTTCGTGTCGCTCTCCAGATACCGGCTGCCCACCTTGACACGCAACGTGACCGGCACGCCCGCCGCGATCATGCGCGCGATCATGTTGTAGTGCTCGGCCGCGAGCACGACGGAGGGGATGGCGTTCGCGCCCGCGTCACCTCCCAGCACGAACATCGTCCCGTGTTCGCCGGCACTCGGGCGGAGGACTACGCCGGCGCCTCCTTCGCGCAGGGCCTGAGTGATCCGCCGCGCATCGTCCTGGCTGCGGCGCGTGCCGGGCATCGGCGGCGCGCCGATGGTGACCTTCTCCGTTGCGGTGCTTGGCTGGGCGCGATCGGCCCGGACGAACTCCGTCTGCATCGGCTGACTCAGGACGATGGCGCCTTTCAGGCGCGGCTCGAGCTGCTCGATCTCGGCCGCCGATGTGTCACCGAGAAAGAGGGGAGTGCCTGCGAGCACTCCGTCGGTCGCCGCGGACCAGGCTTGCGGGTAGCCGATCAGGGGCATGTAGCGGGGCGACGTCATCTCCAGCGTGAAGCCGGTCAGCTCCCAGCCCCGGCCGAAGTCGAACGGCTCCAGATGGGCGTTCGACAGGCCGGCCGCGGCGAGCTGCGCACGAGCCCACTCGGCCGCCGCCTTATGAGCCGGCGATCCGGTCAAGCGAGGCCCGACCACGTCCACGAAGTGGTCGAAGTAGGCCACCGCCCTCGATCGGTCGGTCCCTTCCTGACGAATGCGCTCGATCGTCGCGCGATCGACCGGTTCCTGCCCGGCGAAGAGGGTCGTTGCGACGCAGGCAGCCAGCGCGAGGCGGCCGACGACACGGCGCGACGGCGGCGGAGAAGTCACATGGGATTATCTCCGGAAATGACCGGGACAGGTCCTGGTCGCGCTGGTGCGCGGCAGTGGTGCCACTGGTGTCTCGATCGGCGGCGTCCCGCGACAGGCCGCGTCCGCATTGCTGCCTGCTTGGTCGTGATGACGCACTGATCGGTTTAACGTCGACCACCTGCGTAATGGAGGGACGGTAAAATACGGGCATGCTGGAGCGACGTGCCGAGGCATACGCCAGGGTTGAGCAGGAGTTTCAGCAGGAGCGGGCGGCCGCGCTGGGCCGCATCGCCGGAACGCTGGAACCTTTACTCGCCCGCCTCGAGACGCTACGTCAGCGGGCTGAAGGGGTGAACGGCCCGGCGCGCGACGCGGTGATCGCCGAACACGCCGAGGTCCGCACCCAGGCCTTGACGTACCGGTGGTATCTCGAAGTGCAGCGCGAGTCCGTAGGCCTTCGCCGCCACGACACCCTCGACGCGATCTACCCCGTCCCTCCAGCGCTCCGCTGATCGTCCGCTTCAAGCGATTGGACGCCCGCGGCTGCCGGGCTGCGGCGAATTGGATCGGGCCCCCGCCGTTGCCGGTTCACGCCTGACGCCGGACTCTCGCACCCGTCTCCACAGGCGCCGGCAACTTAATGAATCCAAAGGGGTAAATGTCCATCGTCTCCCCCAGTTTGCCCCCTCTGAGTTGTCGCCAGCCAGGTCGCCGCCTGTTGGCGCTTCGCTTGCTCTGGCGTCGGATACCGCGGCTGTGGCTTCGTGTTGCGTGCGCCGGCGAGCTGGATCACTCCGGTTCGCCAGAGGAGGGGCGGGCGCCTACGGACCCAGCCGCGTTTCTTTTCTCACCCCGATTGCGCCGACCTGCGCTTCATCGCGACCGCACCCGACTCCAGCCACCCACCATCGCACCCTGATGGCCGGGGCGTCCTCAGCCGACAACTGTCGTGAGCCTTTCGTCGGGGCGCTCGGCCGTCGGCAGCCGCCTTGCACCTTCAAGACCCATTGGAGGGCTAACGATGAGCTTGCGTGACACTTATGCCTACGCCATCTCGACGGCGAAGGGCAAATTCGATGGCAGTGCCCAGGAGAAAGACGGGAAGCTGCACTTCGTCGGCTCGGTGAAGACCGAGGCCGAGAAGAACGAGATCTGGACGGCGATCAAGACGATTCCCACGTGGCAGAACGACGTCGTCGCCGACATCAAGGTGACGGGTGGTGGCGCCGCGGCTCCAGCGGCGGCGGCAGCGTCGACGGGCGGCCGGACCTACACCGTGAAAGCCGGCGACACGTTGAGCGGCATCGCCAAGGCGCAGTTGGGCAACGCCAGCGACTACATGAAGATTTTCGAGGCCAACAAGGACCAGTTGAGCGACCCGGACAAGATCAAGCCCGGCCAGGTGCTGAACATTCCCTGAGTTCGACCGGTCTCCAGCGAGCCCCGCGTGCTGAAACGCCGGGGCTCGCTGCCTTACGCCTTCCGTTCACGATCGGTGCCTCCCTGTCAGGCGCGTTTCGATGCAACGCTGATGGAACAGAGTCCGCGCCGCCCGCTCGTGCTGCTCGTCGAAGACTACGACGACACGCGCGAGATGTACCGCGAGTTCCTCGAACTGTCCGGCTTCGACGTGGCGACCGCCGCGGACGGCGTCGAGGGGGTCGCGCTGGCCACCCGACTGCTTCCGGACCTGGTCTTGATGGATCTCTCGCTGCCGCTGATGGACGGCTGGGAAGCCATCCGCCGTCTGCGCGCCGCCCCAGCGACCGCCCGCCTCCGCATCGTTGCGCACAGCGCGTTTTCCCGCGCCGGCGGGGGAGTGCAGGGGCGCGAGCTCGCATGCGACGCGTTCATCCCGAAACCTTGTCTGCCCAACGATCTGGTGACGCAGCTGGTCTCGTGTCTCGCACTGGCCCCGTCGCCGGGCGTGGCCCGACCCGCGAAAGGGCTGGGCATCTGACCCCCCTTCTGCCGCTGCAGGATCTCAACCTGGCCGCCGCGGCACTCCTCTACGACATGGTCGCGCTCCAGGCCTCCGAGCGGAGCGCGTTCGGCTACAAGCGGGCGGCCAAGGCGGTCGTTGGATTGCCGGAGTCTGTTGTCGATCTGGTTGCTGGCGATCGGCTGCGGGATGTCCCGTTTGTCGGACCGTCGAGTACCCGCATCGTCCGGGAGCTGGTGGAGACCGGGCGGTCGCCGACCGTCGAGAGGGCGATCGCGTCCTCAGCCAAGGCGTCGGATGTCGCCAAGCGGCGGGTGCTGCGTTCGAACTTCCTCAGCGAGCACGCGATGCGCCAGGTGCTCAGCGCTGAGCTCCCGCCGGACATCGTGTCGCGGGCGGCATTCCGCGGCGACTTTCAGATGCACTCGACCTGGAGCGACGGCGCGGAGAGCCTGCCGCTGCTGATTGAAGGCTGCGCCGCTCTGGGCCAGACCTGCCTCGGGATCACGGACCACTCGCACGGCCTGCCGATCGCGAAAGGCATGTCGATGGAGACCGTCGCCGCGCAGCAGGCCGAGATCGACGGGCTGAACGCCGAACTGGCTGGCCGGTTCCGGGTGTTCAAAGGCGTCGAGGCGAACATCCAGGCCGACGGCAGCCTCGACCTCACCGAGGACGAACGACGGCACTTCGAGTTCGTGGTCGCGGCGCCGCACGCCAAGCTGCGGCGGACGGAGGATCAGACCGAGCGCATGCTGGCTGCCGTCAGCGCCTCGGCGATTGCCATCCTCGGCCACCCGCGGGGACGCGTGTTCGACACGCGCGGGGGCGTACAGTGCGACTGGCCGCGTATCTTCGCGGTGGCGGCCGAACGCGGCGTCGCCGTGGAGCTCGATGGCAACTGGCACCGGCAGGATCTCGATTTCACCCTCGCGGGGCAGGCGCTCGACGCCGGGTGCCTGTTCGCGCTGGACAGCGATGCGCACTCCCGGCGCGAGCTCCGGTTCACCGACTACGCAATCGCTCATGCCAGGCTCGCCGGAATCCCGAGCGAGCGGGTGATCAATTGCTGGAGCGACGATCGGCTGGCGGCGTGGATGGCCGAGCGGCAGGAGCGGACGCCCGTGCCGCCTGCACGTAGCGCGAAGGGAGCGCGTGCCCGACGAGCGGCTCGATGAAGCGGGATGCCTCGAGGACCGCGGCGAGATCGACGCCGGTCTCGATGCCCAGCCCGTCGAGCATATAGATCAGATCTTCAGTCGCCAGATTCCCGGCGGCTCCCGGCGCATACGGGCACCCGCCGAGGCCCCCCGCCGCCGCATCGAAGGTGGCAACCCCGGCATCGAGCGCCGCCAAGACGTTGGCCAGCGCCGTGCCGCGCGTGTCGTGAAAATGCAGCGCCACGCGCGACAGCGGTACTCGGCCTGCCACCGCATCCAGCACCATCGCGACCTGGCCCGGATGGGCGACGCCGATGGTGTCGCTCACCGCGACCTCGAACGCCCCCATGTCGATCAGCGAGGCTGTGAGCGCGGCGACCCGTTCGGGTGCGACGATGCCGTCGTAGGGGCATCCGAACGCGGTCGACAGATACGCGCGCACCCGGAGACCTTGTTCGAGCGCGCGCGCGCAGACGCCGCGATACTCCTCGAGCGATGCGTCAACGGTCTTGTTGATGTTGCGCAGGCTGAAGCCTTCAGAGGCGGCAGCGAAGATCGCGATCTCGTGGACGCCCGCAGCCAACGCCCGCTCGAGGCCGGCGAGATTGGGGACGAGGGCCGGATACCGAACACCAGCTCGCAGCGTGATGCCTGCGAAGACTTCGCCGGCATCAGCGAGGCGGGGCGTCCACTTCGGACTCACAAAGGCGGACACTTCGATCACCGGCAGGCCGGCGGCGCTCAAGCGATCGACGAAGGTGATCTTGTCCGCCGTCGGGATCTGGCGCGCTTCGTTCTGCAGACCGTCGCGCGGCCCGACCTCGACGACGGTGACGCGTTGCGGGTGGCGCATCGTCACGCGCTCTCTACCGGTCCGACATCGATCAGTGGCCTGTCTGGCTGGACCATCTCCCCCTCCCGGCAATGGACCGCGACGACCGTGCCGTCCGCTTCGGCGCGCACCGGCAGCTCCATCTTCATCGCCTCCAGGATCAGCAACGTGTCACCGCGGGACACGCGATCGCCGGCGGCGACCCGAACCTGCCGGACCGTCGCCGGCATTGGGGCGGTCAGCGACGCCTGGGTCGGTGACGCGCGTCGCCTTCCCGGTTCCTGAACCTCGAGCTCGTAGACGCGACCGTCGTAGTAGACCCAGCGGCGGGTTCCATCGGCAACCGCCCACGCCGGTCCCCGCGGATCGCCCTCGCGTCGCACGACAGCGCCATCCCGCGTGAGCCGCACGCTCTCCCCCGCGACCACCGCTTCGGCTTGCGTTCGCTCGTTCTGGAGCACATCGACCGCGTACTCGCGTTCGCCGTAGCGGAGGATGGTGCGGCGGGTGGCCACCGTCAGCGGCCCCAGCCGGTGGTCTGCGACCAGGGATCGGGAACGACTGCAGCGTGCGCTTCGGCCCGTTGCACGAGCGCTCCCGCGAGCGCTGCGGCGGCGAGCGCGGTGATGCCTGGTGCTTCGTCGGTGAGCAACGCCTCGCGGTGTTCGTCGATGAAACCGGTGTGGAGGTCGCCCGCGGTGAAGGCCGGCAGATCGATCAGCCGCAGAAGGAAGGGAATGTTCGAGCGGATGCCGAGGACCGCGTAGTGACGTAGCGCGGCGCGCAGCCTCTGGATCGCGGCAGTCCGCGTTTCCGCCGACACCACCAGCTTGGCCAGCATCGGATCGTAGTGGACACCAACTGTGCCGCCTTGTTCGACGCCGGCGTCGACCCGGATCCCGGGTCCGGACGGTTCGCGATAGAGCAGCAGCGGACCGGCCTGGGGCAGGAAGCCGTGCTCGGGATCCTCGGCGTAGATCCGGCACTCGATGGCATGGCCGCGAGTCGAGAGCGACTCCTGCGTCCACGGCAACGGCGCGCCGGCCGCGACGAGCAGTTGCGCGTGCACCAGATCGACGCCCGTGACGGCTTCCGTGACCGGATGCTCGACCTGGAGCCGTGTGTTCATCTCCAGGAAATAGAAACGCGCGTCGCCGCCGCTACCCTCGAGCAGGAACTCGATCGTCCCGGCGTTGCGGTACGCGGAGGCGCGAGCCGCGGCGACAGCGGCAGCGCCCATCCGGGTACGTAGCGCTGGCGTCAGCGCCGGGGACGGGCTCTCCTCCACGACCTTCTGATGGCGCCGCTGGATCGAGCACTCGCGCTCGAACAGATGTATGGCGTGGCCGTGGTCGTCCGCAAAAACCTGGATCTCGACGTGGCGTGGACGTTCGATCACACGTTCCACGTAGAGGGTGCCGTCGCCGAACGCCGCGGCCGACTCGCGCCGCGCCGCCGGCACGAGCTCGCGCGCCTCGTCGTCCGACCGCACCACGCGCATGCCCTTCCCGCCGCCGCCCGCCGAGGCCTTGACCAGCACCGGATAGCCGACCGCACGTGCCGCGGCCACGACACCGTCATCCGATTGATCGCCCGGCGTCTCGCCGGGTACGACCGGCACGCCGGCGCGCTGCATGAGCGCCCGCGCGCCGATCTTCGATCCCATCCGCTCGATGACGTCAGCCGGCGGGCCGATGAAGATCAGACCGGCCTCCTCGCAGGCCCGCGCGAACGCGGGTTGCTCAGAAAGGAATCCGTATCCGGGGTGGACGGCATCCGCGCCGGTGCGCGCGGCGACCTCGAGGAGCGCACTAATAGAGAGGTAGCTTTCCGCCGGGGCAGCGGGGCCGATGCGCACCGCGCGGTCGGCGGCACGAACGTGGACCGCGTCCCGGTCCGCGTCCGAGTACACCGCGATGCTCTCAATCCCCGCCTCGCGGCACGCGCGGACGATGCGCACCGCAATCTCGCCGCGGTTGGCGATGAGCACCCGGCGGATCGTCATCGCACCCAGTCCGGCTTCCGTTTCTGCAAGAAGGCGCGCATCCCCTCCTGACCCTCAGGGGACACGCGTTGCGCGGCGATGCGGCTCGTCGTCAGGCCGATCACATCCTTCGGGCTCTCGCCGGCGACATCGCGAATCAGGGCTTTCGCTGCCGCGACGGCGCCCGGACCTGACGTCAGCAGCTCCTCTATGCGCCGGTCGACCGCCGCATCGAGCTCCGCTTCCGGCACGACTTCGTGAACCAGCCCGAGCTCGCGTGCGCGCGCCGCGCCAAAGCGGGCCCCGGTGAGGAACAGCTCGCGTGCCGCCGACGCGCCGATCTTGCGCATCACGTACGGCGAGATCACCGCCGGCAGGATGCCCAGCTTCACTTCGGTCAACCCGAACGTCGCGTCTTCCGAGGCGACCACGATGTCGCAGACCGCGGCGAGGCCGACCCCGCCGCCGAGTGCCGCGCCATGGACTCGGCCGATCACCGGCATCGGCAGCGTGTCGATCCGCTCGAGCATCAGCGCGAAGTCCTCGGCGTCGGCCAGGTTCTCCACCTGTGAGTAGGCGATCGCCTTCGACATCCAGGCGAGATCGGCGCCGGCGCAGAACGCCTTGCCCCGGCCGGCGAGCACGACGACTCGCACACTGCGATCGTCGGCGGCGCTGGCGATGCAGGCGGAGAGCGCGTCGATGACCTTTTCATCGAACGCGTTCCGGACGTCCGGCCGGTTGAGCGTGATGCGCAGGGTCGGGCCGTCGTGGTCGACGAGAATCGGCGTCATGGCTACATCCGGAAGATGCCGAACTTCGGATCGGCGAGTGGCGCGTTCAGCGCGGCGGACAGACCCAGCGCCAGGGCCTGCCGCGTATCGGCCGGATCGAGGATCCCGTCGTCCCAGAGCCGGGCCGTCGAGTAATACGGCGACCCCTCGGTGTCGTACTTCTCGAGGATCGGCTGGCGGATCGCCGCTTCTTCTTCCGCGGTCAGGGTGCGTCCGTCGCGGGCCAGTTGATCGCGCTTGACAGTGGTGAGTACGCCCGCCGCCTGCTCACCGCCCATCACCGAGATGCGGCTGTTCGGCCACATCCACAGGAAGCGCGGATCGTAGGCCCGGCCGCACATCCCGTAGTTGCCCGCCCCGAAGGAGCCGCCGATGATCACCGTGAACTTCGGCACCACCGAGTTGGCCACCGCGTGCACCATCTTGGCGCCGTCCTTGGCGATGCCGGCGCGCTCGTACTCGCGCCCGACGATGAACCCGGTGATGTTCTGGAGGAACACGAGCGGAATGCCCCGCAGGTTGCAAAGCTCGATGAAGTGGGTCGCCTTGAGCGCCGACTCCGAGAACAGCACGCCGTTGTTGGCGACCATTCCTATCAGGTAGCCGTGCAGGCGGGCGAAGCCGGTGACCAGCGTGTTGCCGTAGCGCTCCTTGAACTCGTCGAAGCGGGACCCGTCGACCAGCCGCGCGATGATCTCGCGGACTTCGTACGGCTGTCGGGTGTCGGCGTTGACGATGCCGTAGATCTCGCGCGGATCGTAACGGGGATCCTCCGGGGTGGTCAGATCCGGCGCGCTGCCCTTGCGCGTGTGCAGGCTGCCGACGATGGTCCGCACGAGATGCAGCGCATGCGCGTCGTCTTCGGCGAGGTAGTCGGCGACGCCGGACAGCCGGGTGTGGACGTCCGCTCCGCCGAGCTCCTCCGCGGTGACTTCCTCTCCGGTTGCTGCTTTCACCAGCGGCGGACCGCCCAGGAAAATCGTGCCGGTCCCCTTCACGATCACCGTCTCGTCCGACATCGCCGGCACGTATGCGCCACCTGCGGTGCAGGAGCCCATCACCGCGGCGATCTGCGGGATCCGTTCGGCCGACATCCGGGCCTGGTTGAAGAAGATCCGCCCGAAGTGATCGCGGTCGGGGAAGACCTCGGCCTGCAGCGGAAGGAAGGCGCCCCCCGAATCAACGAGATACACGCAGGGGAGCCGGTTGTGGAGCGCCACCTCCTGCGCCCGCAGGTGCTTGCGGACGGTGATCGGGTAATAGGTGCCGCCCTTTACCGTCGCATCGTTCGCGACGATGAGGACCTCGCGTCCGGACACGCGGCCGATGCCGGTGAGGATGCCGGCGGCCGGCGCGTCGTTATCGTACAGATCCCAGGCCGCGAGCGGTGAGAGCTCGAGAAACGGCGAGCCGGGATCGAGCAGCGTGTCGACGCGCTCGCGGACCGGCATCTTGCCCTGATCGCGGTGGCGCTGCATCGCGCGCTCGCCGCCGCCCTCTTTGACCTGCGCGAGGCGTTGGCGCAGGCCCGCGACCAGCGCCGTGAGCCGATCGTGATTGGCGCGGAACTGGTCCGATCGCGGATCGATCTGCGTCTCGATGACATCCATGATGACGCGGGGACGGCGATGGCCTACGGTGTTCCCGGGGACGCGCGTCGGTCACGCTGCCCCGCGCCTGCCGCCGGTGACATCGTCACCAGCCGCAGCAGTCGGTCTTGTAGCGGCAGACCGGGCAGCGCCATACGGCGTGCATCCGGAACATCGCGGCGCCGCAGCGCTCGCAGATGACCGCGTCACTGTCGGTGCTGGCCACCGTCGCTGCGGGGTGTGGCGAGGTGGTCACGACGGGCTTCGGTGTCGACCCGGACTCGGGCATGCGCCGGATTATAGCGGAACTCGATCGGCCGTCCCGGGACGCCTGCCGGCGTTCGACGCGCATAATGAGGCCATGGACCCAGCCGCCGCCCGTGAGCAGATGGTCCTGCAGCAGATCGTCGCGCGCGGCGTCTCGGACGCGCGCGTTCTGGCCGCGATGCGCGCGGTGCCGCGTCACCAGTTCGTGCCCGCAGAGCAGCAGTCGCTGGCCTACGCCGATCGCCCGCTGCCGATCGGCGAAGGCCAGACCATCTCCCAGCCCTACATCGTTGCCGCGATGACCGCTGCGCTGGAGATCCGCGGCACGGGTCGGGTGCTCGAGATCGGCACCGGGTCCGGTTACCAGACCGCGGTGCTGGCCCACCTGGCCGCGGAGGTGGTCTCGATCGAGCGTCACGCGGCGCTCGCCGCAGGCGCCGCGAGCCGGCTCCGCGAGCTCGGCATGGCCCACGTCACGGTCGTGGTGGGCGACGGCAGCGAGGGCTGGCCGGCGGCGGCGCCCTACGACCGCATCCTCGTGACCGCCGGGGCTCCGGCGATTCCTGACACGTTGGTCGCCCAGCTGGTCCCGGGTGGTCGGCTGGTGATTCCGGTGGGGCCCAGCGGGCTCCAGCACCTGACGATCGTCGACCGCGTAGACGACCGCACGGTGGTTCGGCAAGCGGACGCCTGTGTATTCGTGCCGCTGATCGGCCGCCACGCATGGGCGGATCGCTGAGGACGGTCGGGCTTTGTGACTATATACCTGACAGTAGTACATCAATATGTACAAAAAACAGGGGCAACGGGTGATATGACCGTATTATGATCGTCCAGTGACGCGCCCGAGGTGACTCGATGATTCCAAAAAAGAAGAGTCGTGTGCTGGCGATAGACGACGAGCCGGCGATGATCGAGTGGCTGAAGATTCTGCTCGAGCACGAGGGGTATGAAGTCCGCACCGCGATGATCGGTACCCGCGGCGAGGAGCTGTTCAAGACCTGGAAGCCCGAAGTCGTCGTCACCGACATGATGCTCCCGGACGCCGACGGGCTGGAGCTGCTGCGGAAGTTCAAGCAGATTCATAGCGATACGGAAGTTATCGTGATCACCGGCCACGGCAGCGTGCCGAAGGCGGTCGAAGCGATGAAGGCCGGCGCGCACAGCTTCGTCGAGAAGCCGATCGAGCCGGACACCCTGCTGGCGATGCTCGAGCGCGCGATCGAGCGCCGCGATCTCGTCGGCGAGAACCTGCTGCTCAAGCAGAAGCTCGAAGGGCAGTTCCGGTTCGGCAACATCATCGGCAAGAGCAAGAAGATGCACGAGGTGCTCGAGCTGGTGGAGAGCGTGGCCGGTAGCGACGCCAATATCCTGATCCAGGGGGAGAACGGCACCGGCAAGGAGCTCATCTCCAACGCGCTGCATTACAACAGCAAACGCGCCAAGGGCCCGTTCATCAAGATCAACTGCGCGGCAATTCCGAAAGATCTAATCGAGTCGGAACTGTTCGGATACAAGAAGGGCGCCTTCACCGGTGCGCAGACCGACAAGGAAGGGCTGTTCGAGATGGCGGAGGGGGGCTCGCTGCTCCTCGACGAGATCGGCGAGATGCCCCCGTACCTGCAGACCAAGCTGCTGCGGGTCCTGCAGGAGCGCGAGTACCGCCCGATCGGCAGCGAGCGCATCGTCCGCGTCGACTTCCGACTGATCTGCGCGACCAACATCGATCTCGACTCGGCGCTGCGCGACGGCAAGCTGCGCGAGGATCTCTACTTCCGGATCAACACGATCACCCTCCGCGTTCCGCCGCTGCGCGAGCGGACCGAGGACATCCCGCTGCTGTGCGAGCACTTCCTCGAGAAATATCGTCAGCGGCACCAGCGGAATGTGAAGTCGATTGCCCCAGCGGCCTATCACGTGCTCATCCGGCACCGCTGGCCGGGCAACGTCCGTGAGCTGGAGAACGTCATCGAGCGCGGCGTGCTGGTCACCAAGGGCTCGGAGATCACGGTCACCGATCTCCCGGAGTCGCTCCGAACCGAGAGCACTACCGCCGCGGAGTTCGTCATCCCGCCGCACCGGACGCTGGCGGAAATCGAGAAGATGGCGATCGTCCAGACCCTGCAGCGGACCAACTGGAACAAGCAGGAGGCGGCGCAGATCCTCGGTCTGTACCGTCCGACCCTGTACAGCAAGATGAAGAAGCACGAGATTCAGGACGGCAGCAAGAGCGCCGTGCGCCGGTCCGCACAACTCTGACCCTGGTTGGCCTCGTGCTTGCAAGCTGAACAGGACGAATGCTCGAGCGCGCCGGTCGGCTGATTGTCACGCTGCTCGCCGCGGCAGGCGACGTCTCGGTTTTCGGGTTCAGAGCGCTCCGGGAGCTGTTCGCGCCTCCCTATGAGTTCCGCGAGACCATCCGGCAGCTGTTCGAACTGGGGCTGCGTTCCGCGCCCCTGATCGCTGTTTCCGGGATGGCGGTCGGCGTCGTGCTGTCGATGCACACGCGGGCCTCGCTCGAGCGGTTCGGGGCGGAGTCGATGATTCCGGCCGGACTCGCCATCGCCCTGGTGCGGGAGACCGGGCCGCTGACATGCGGGCTGCTGCTCTCAGGCAGGATCGGCGCCGGCATCGGCGCCGAGCTCGGCGCCATGCGGGTCACCGAACAGATCGACGCCCTGGAGGCCTCGGCGGTCGACGCCTTCCGGTACCTGGTCGTGACCCGCGTCGCGGCCTGCATCATCGCCCTCCCGATCCTGACGACGGTGATGAACTTCGCCGGGATGATCGGCGGCTTCCTCGCCGAGACCAGCGCCACCGGCATGCCCCTGCCGCTCTACTTCAACCGCGCGTTCTCTATCGTCGACCTGACCGATTACGTCCCGGCCACGGTGAAGACGATGGTCTTCGGGTTCATCATCGCGACGATCTCCTCGTATCTCGGCTTCACCACCGAGTCGGGGACCGAAGGCGTCGGCCGCGCGTCGACGCGGGCGGTCGTGTTCTCGTCGATCGGCATCATCGTCGCCAACGTGGTGCTGGTGCGGCTGATCTTCTTCATCTTCCCGAAAGCGGCGGGAGGTTGATGTCGCAGACGATGTCAGCACCGGAAACGCCGCAGGCGGGGCCGGGTGGTGAGCCGGCAGTGCGCCTCGATCACGTCACGAAAGCGTTCGGCACGCGCACGGTGCTCGACGATGTGTCGCTGGACGTTGCGCCGGGCCTGGGCTTCGTGATCCTCGGGCGGAGCGGAACGGGGAAGAGCGTGCTGCTGCGGCACATCATCGGCCTGGTCCATCCGGACAAGGGACGGGTGTTCGTCGGCGGGGCGGAGGTCAGTGCGCTCGCCGGACCGGAGCTCTCCAAGGTCCGGCAGTCGATCGGATTCCTGTTCCAGAACGCGGCGCTGTTCGACTCGATCTCGGTTGGCGAGAACGTCGCGTTCCCGATGCGGCGTCACACCACGATGGGCGACGCCGAGATCCGCGAGCGGGCGCAGCAGAAGCTGGCCTCGGTCGGCCTCGAGCGCGAGTACACGAAGATGCCGGCCGCGCTGTCGGGCGGCATGCGCAAGCGCGCGGGGCTGGCCCGGGCGATGGCGCTCGATCCGGCGGTGCTGCTGGTCGACGAGCCCAGCGCCGGCCTGGATCCGATTACCTCCGACGAGATCGACACCCTGCTGTTCGAGCTGAAGGAGCAGGGGTCGACCACGATCATCATGGTCACCCACAACATCCCGAGCGCGCGGCGGCTCGGCGACGAGTTGGTGATGCTGCACGAAGGGCGAATCCTGGCGCGCGGGACCGCCGCGGAGCTCGACCGCAGCGACAACGAGATGGTTCACGCGTTCATGCAGTCGCAGCACTCGGGTTGATATGCCAAACATCCGCCTGGCCGCGGTCGGTGCGTTCGTGATCGGCGGCGTGCTCCTTTTCAGCGTCGGCCTGTTCCTGATCGGCAGCCGGCGCATGCTGTTCAGCGACACCTTTCAGGTGAACGCCGAGTTCGCGCAGATCGCCGCGCTCGACAACGGCGCCAAGGTCCGCGTGTCGGGCATGGATGCCGGCGAAGTGCAGGCCATCCTGGTCCCGCCGGGTCCGGCCGGCCGCTTCCGCGTCCAGATGCGCGTGCGCAGCGATTTGCACCCGTTGATCCGCCTCGACTCGGTCGCGTCGATCCAGAACGACGGACTCGTGGGCAACAAATTCGTGCAGATCGATTCGGGCACCGAAGCGTCTCCGGCCGTGCCCGACAAGGGCACGATCCAGAGCCGCGAGCCCTTCGACATCGCCGAGCTCATGACGAAGATGAGCAACACGATCGACACCGTCACCGACGTCATCGTCGACCTCAAGGGTGAGGTGGACACGGTGCTGACGACCATCTCGGATACCGCCGGGACCGCCCAGGGACTATTGAACGACGTCGGCGTGGAGGCGAAAGAGATCCTCGCCTCGAGCGACAAGGTGAGTCGCGATATCCAGACGATCGTGTCCGGACTGAAGGAAGGACGCGGCTCGGTCGGCAAGCTGCTGACCGACGACTCGCTCTACCAGACCGCAAAGAAGCTGGCGTCCGAGGCTGAACAAACCATGGCGAACGTGCGCGAGGCGAGCGCGCAGGCGAAGAGTGCGCTGGCCAACCTGCAAGGGGACGAGGGGCCCGTCAAGGGCGTGACGGCCAATCTGCAGCAGACGCTGACCTCGGCCCGCGACGTCATGGCCGACATGGCCGAAACGACGGAGGCGCTGAAGCACAACTTCCTGGTGCGCGGGTTCTTCAATCAGCGCGGTTACTTCGATCTCGCCGACATCAGCGTCGAGGATTACCGCAAGGGCGTGCTGGAGAACAAGGAGCGCCGGGGTCTCCGGCTCTGGATCAAAGCCGAGCTGCTGTTCGAGCGGGATGAGAAGGGCGCAGAGCGGCTGAGTCAGGGAGGACGCGATCGTCTCGATTCTGCCATGTCACAGTTCGTGAAGTACCCACAGACGAGTCCCTTTGTCGTGGAAGGCTACGCACAGGCGCCGACGGCCGATAGGCGGTTCCTGCTCAGCCGCTCGCGCGCGGGCCTCGTGCGCGACTACATCATCGGCCGTTATGGCGTCGATCCCAACGTGATTGTGGCGATGCCGATGGGCGCCAAGGCCACAGACAGCCCGTCCGGCAATTCGTGGGACGGCATCGGACTCGCGCTCTTCGTGCCGACCGCATCGTTGCAGCCCTGACCGCCGGGCTGGTACGCCGTTTGAAACAGATCTCGAAAGCAGACCGGGTGAGAACGAAGGAGGCCAACGTGGACGAGCGATCGCGTGTGCTGACGGCGACTGTGATAGGCGCCGTTGCGGGTGGCGTATGGGGATGGCTGTACCTGACCGAGCAGGGCCGCCGCATTCGTGATCAGATCGAGCCGAGGCTGGATGACTTCATCGGCGAGATTTCGCGCGTCCGCGGCACGGTCGAAAAGGCCCGTGCGGCCGCGGATGAAGGCTGGCGGTCGCTGAGCGACATGGCCGGCGGCACTACACAAGGCGGCCGATGGTCGGCCTAGGAGAGTCACAATGCCGACGGTCGATTTGAGCACCACCAATCTGCTGCTTGGGATCATGGCAGCGGTCAGCGTCCTGCAGGGACTCCTCCTGATTGGCGCGGGTGTGGCGGGTTTCCTCGTCTACAAGCGCGTCACCCAGCTGATCGCGGACCTCGAGGCGCGGCAGGTGGCACCCATCCGGGAGAAGGTGGAAGCGATCCTCGGTGATGTGAAGACGGTCACGGCGCGCGTGAGCGAGCAGACCGAGCGCGTCGATCACGCGATCTCCGGGACCATGGACCGGGTGGATGAGACCGCGGAGCGCGTTCGGCACTCGGTGAGGGACAAAGTGAGTCAGGCCACCGGCGTGGTGCGGGGCGTTCGCGCCGTCGTCGCGTCGGTGCTGACCAATCTCAGCCCTGGCGGCAACGGAGCCCGATCCTCCGCCGACGCCGCCAGCCGGCTGTAGCAGACGGTGCGGCCCGCACGACGCGGGTCCGCCGCGGAAACTGACGAAACATAGCAGGAGGGTACATGGCGTACGAATACGATCGACTCGAACGGGAAGATGGCGGCGGCTCGTTTCTGATGGGCCTGTTGGCCGGTACAGTGCTTGGCGCGGGGCTCGGCATGCTGTTCGCGCCGAAGGCCGGCGCGGAACTGCGCAACCAGCTCAACGAGCAGGCGGGTAAGTTGCGCTCGACCGCGAACGACACCTTGAACCAGGTGAAGTCGACGGCCGGCGATACCTACTCCCAGGCGACCGACAAGGTCAGCCAGATCGTCGACAAAGGCAAGGAAGCCTACGACCGCGCCCGGAGCAACGTCAGCAACATCAACACCGGGACCCCGGCGACCGGCACCACCGGATCGACCGGCTTCTCGTCTCAGAACCAGACGAACCGGACCACCTAGCGCGCGCGGGACGGGTGCTTCGGCACCTGTCCCGGCCTGCGTGGCCGGGCTCCGGCCCGCGACGGGTCGCGGTGATCATGTCCTCGATGACCAACGAACGCGCGGAACAGGCGGCCAACATCGTGCTCGCGGCAGCTGCGATCGGCGTGGCCGTGGTGGTGATGCGCACGCCTGCCCTCCGACGCGTCGCGTGGCGTCTGGCGGTTACCGCGCTGACCGGCTCACTACCTGCCTGGGTCGCCAAAGAGGTGCGTCACGCCTGGAGCGAGAGCGGCAGCGCCCAGCTATGATCGGACCGTGACGGCCACGGTCCCGGAGACGCGGACGCCCCCGCGTTGGTGGCGGCGTGCAGTTCGACGCCTCGGAGCCGACCTTCGCCTGACCGGCCGTTCCATGTGGCGCGGGGTGACCGGCATCTACAACGGCAATCACCTCACCTTCGCCTCATCGATCGCCTACTACTCGCTGCTCTCCCTCTTCCCGTTCTTTCTGCTGGTGTTCTCGATCATCGGCAGCATCACCAGCAGCGACGCGGATCGCACGGCGGTCCTCAACTTCGTGCTGCGCTACTTCCCGCGCCAGTTCCCCTTCGTCACCACCCAACTCGACGCCTTGAAGGAAGCGCCGATACGGCTCGGCGTCGCCGGCAGCGTGCTGATGGTGTGGGCGGCGATGGGGGTCTTCGGCGCGGTGACGTCCGCGGTGAACAATGCCTGGGGCGTCGAGAAGATGCCCAGCTACTTCCGCCACAAGCTGATCTCGTTCATCATGCTGGTCGCGTCAGCGGTCCTGCTCCTCGGTGGGCTCCTGCTCGTCACGGCCATCAACGTGGTGGAAGCGAGCTGGTTCGCCACCGTGCTCGAACGCATTCCGGCGCTCCTGGCGCTCCAATCGCTGGCGATCAAGTGGGCCACAACCGCGACCTTCATCTTCGTTGTCGGCCTGGTGTTCTATTTCGTCCCGAACGCCAAGGTGCGCTTCCGGGACGTATGGGTCGGCGCCGTGGTGACGGGCCTGCTCTGGCGGGGTGCACTGGCGGGGTTCTCGATCTACGTGAGGGATCTGTCACGCTTCAGCGTGCACGGATCGATTGCCGCCGTGGTCGTCTTCCTGGTGTGGGTCTACACCTCCGCGATCATCCTGCTCTACGGCGTCGAGGTGACCGCGGCCTACGCGCGCCTGCGGCGGCATCGCCCCGACGCGATCCCCGCCGCCCCGACGCCGCGAACCTAGGGGAACCGTGAGGTTCTAAGGGGTGCAACGGGGTTCTGGGGTGCTCAAGGTGCTCGTTCTACCGCGTTCTGCGGTTCTGCGAAGTTCTGCGCCGCCGTCGCGGCATTCGAGGTGAACCTGCAGAACCCGAGAACCCGTAGAACCCGAGAACCCGTAGAACAAGAACCTTGAGCACCCCCAGAACCTGTTGAACCCCGTAGAACCCTATTCAACTCACCACCAGCGCAAGATTCTCGCGGCGCCGCGCCAAGAGCGCACGCAGCGGCCTCGCTGCCAGCCGGTTCACCGCGAACGCCACGATCATCCAGACGAGCAGGAGCACCGGCGCCAGTGCGGGCCGTCCGAGCAGGGATGTCGCGCCGAGCGCAAGCCCGATCGGCGGAACCGCGCTGATCGCCGTGACCGCCAGGCCGCCGAGGTTCGCCAGGCCATGCGCGTTGCTGCGGTTGCCGATGCTGTTCAAGTCCACGACCTTCGGGAACAGGCTGGACAGCGCCGCGGCCGCAGGCGCGACCAGCAGCCACACGCAGATCATGCCCAGCGGAATGCTGATCCACAGCGCCGGATGCCCGCCCGGGTAAAGCAGCATCGCCCCCGACATCGCCAGGAACGCCGGAATCGCCGAGAGCAGCGCGTTGCCGACCGCCTTGCCGGTCAGGATGTCGTCTTCCGAGAGCGGTGACAGGAACGCCAGCGTGAGCCCCGCGCCATCGATTGCGAACTGGTTGGTGACGAGCGGCAGCGCCGTCATGATGCTGCCGACCGCGCCGAGGAGCGCGAACCCGAGACCGCTCGACGGCAGGGGGAAGTGGCCGCTCCCACGGGACGCGATTACGCCGAGGGCGACGCACAGCATGAGCGGGGACAGCAGCGTCGATCGGCCCCGCGGCGTCCGCATCGTCAGACGGATCTGCGCCGTGGCCACGGCGCTCGCGCCGGGCGAGAGCAGCGGCAGGCGCCACCCAGCGTTCGCCTGACGGCCCCCCGATCGCCGCCGCGCGACGGAACCCGGGAAGGCCAGGATCCGGATGAACGCGAGGAACGCCAGGCCGTGCAGGAGTCCGGCGGTCGCGATGAGCGCCACCAAGGCTGATGCGCTCGCGCCCATGCGGCCTTCGACCCCCGCCTGGGTCGCGGCGACCAGGCGTTCCGATGGCGACGCCGCGAACACCTGGCGCGATACACGGCTCGGCAGGGTGGGCGCGGTCACCGGCGCCGGCGGCTGTACGGGATGTTGACGGCGCGACGGACGCTCGAACGAGCTGGTCACCATGCCGACGAGAGGCAGCAGCAGGATGAGGGCGAGCGTGATCAGCTCGCCCCGCCGGCGATCGCGCAGCACGATCTGCACGAGGCTGGCGGTCAGCGTCGAGAGCCCGAGCATGATGACGATGAAGGTGAGGCTGGCGATGAATGCGATCGCTGCCGCCGCGGCCTGGCCCCCGAGCCCAAGGCCGATCGGCAGGCAGATCGCGATCGGAATGAGCACCAGCGTCCAGGGCTCGGCCAGCGCGCCGGCAGCCTGGGCGAGATACAAGGTCGGACGCGGAATCGGCAGCAGCAACAGGCGGACCGCGTTGGGACGGTCCATGCCCGGCACCACGATGGGCCCGACAATCGACAGCGCGGTCGCGGCGATCGTCAGGTAGCGCAGGAACTGGAAGGTCAGCGCACCGCCCGGCGTGGTCGCCAGGGCATAGCCGGCGTACCCGCTCAGCAGCGACATGCCGATGAGCGATGGCACCAGCAGCAGCGCGGCGATGATCGGCCCGAGCTGATCGACAGCCAGGGACAGGCGCTCCAGCGTGTCGCGGGCGCCAGTTCGTTCCAGCGAGTTGAGGAGGACGCGCCAGCGCATCCATGCGAACGCGCGCAGGATCCGGATCACGTCAGATCCAATCGAGCGCGGCCGGGACCGCGGCGCCGCCGCCGACCAGGTCGATGAACAGCTCTTCGAGCGAGCGGCCGGTCCCGCCCGAGCGGAGCTCGTCAATCGTTCCTTGCGCGACCATACGCCCCTTGGCGATCACGCCGATGTGCGTGGACAGCCGCTCGACGATCTCCAGGATGTGCGAGGTCAGAAAGATGGTGCCGCCCCGCGCCACGAACGCGTGGAGCAGATCCTTGATCTGCCGGGAGGCGACGGCGTCGATCCCTTCGAACGGCTCGTCGAGGAAGAGCAGCCGGGGCGCGGGCAGGAGGGCCGCCGCCAGCGACAGCTTCTTCCGCATGCCGTGCGAGAAGTCGACCACCAAGGTGTTGCCTGCGTCGTGCAACTCCATCAGCCCAAGCAGATCCCCGGCGCGGCTGCGCGACGTCGCGGCATCGAGGCCGTGCACCCGGGCCACGAAGTCGAGCGTCTCCGCGGCGGTGAGCCGGTCGAAGAGCGCGAGATCCTCCGGCACGACCCCGATGCGGCGCTTGACGCCCACGGCATCCGCCAGCGGATCCACCCCGAGAATCCGCATCGATCCGCCGGATGGCCGCAGCAGCCCTGTCAGGCACTTGATCGTCGTGCTCTTGCCGGCCCCGTTCGGTCCGAGAAAACCGTAGAAGCTGCCGGCCGGCACCGCAAGGTCGATGGCGTCGACCGCACGGAAGTCGCCGAACGTCCGGGTCAGCCCGCGTGTCTCGACAGCTAGGTCCACGGCGCGATTCTATCAACCTCTTCCAACCAGCGTGAGTTCGCGCCGCCAGCGGGCGGCAGGTCCGAATCAGACGTACGATTGATCCGATGAACCGCTTGTCGCGAGAGCGCAGCCCCTACCTCCTCCAGCACGCCGGCAATCCCGTGGACTGGTATCCGTGGTCGGAGGAAGCGTTCGCGCGCGCCCGCAACGAGCAGAAGCCCATCTTTCTCTCGATCGGCTACTCGACCTGCCACTGGTGCCACGTGATGGAGCACGAGTCGTTCGAGAGCCCGGCGATCGCCGAGGCCCTCAACCGTGATTTCGTCTCGATCAAGGTGGACCGCGAGGAACGTCCGGACATCGATCGCGTCTACATGTCGTTCGTCCAGGCCACCACGGGCTCCGGCGGATGGCCGATGAGCGTGTTCCTCACGCCGTCGCTGCAGCCGTTCTACGGCGGCACCTACTTTCCGCCGACTTCCCGGTGGGGCCGGCCGGGCTTCTCGGATCTGCTCGCCGAGCTCGCCCGGGTCTGGCGCGAGGAGCGCGACAAGGTCGACAGCGCGGCGGCGGAGTTGCTGGACCGGCTCAAGTCCGTGACGGGTACGGATGGCCGCGCCCGCGCCGGCCGCGCGATCGCCGGCCCCGACGCGCTGGATGCCGGAGTCGAGCAGTTTCAGATGGCCTTCGACCGCCGTCGCGGCGGCTTCGGCGACGCGCCGAAGTTCCCGCGGCCGTCCGAGCTGTTGTTTCTGCTGCGCGAGCACGCCCGCCGGACGGCTGATGGTCACGGGCCGCAGGCGCCGCTGCTGATGGCCACCGATACGCTGCGCGCGATGGCGATGGGCGGCATCCGCGATCATCTCGGTGGCGGCTTTCATCGCTACTCGGTCGATGGCGAGTGGCGCGTGCCGCACTTCGAGAAGATGCTCTACGACCAGGCGCAGCTGGTGCTGGCGTTCCTCGAGGCGGCCCAGGCAACCGGCGACGAGCTGTTCGCCACCGTCGCCGAGGACACGCTGGGCTACGTCCTGCGCGATCTCACCGATCCGCTCGGCGGCTTCTACTCCGCGGAGGACGCGGACAGCCTGCCGCCCGGCGCGCCTCCGGGGACGCCCAAGTCGGAAGGCGCGTTCTACCTCTGGGCGAGCGCGGATGTCGATGCGCTCCTCGGCGACGACGCGGAGGTGGCGCGGCGGAGGTTCGGGATCGTGCCTGAGGGCAACGCCCCGCAGGATCCGCAGGGAGAGTTCCGCGGCTTGAACGTGCTGTACATCGCGCAGTCCGTCCCGGAGATCGCCGCGCGCACCCGCCGGTCGGAAGACGACGTGAGGGCGGCGCTGCACCGGGCAGTGCCGGCGCTGTTCGAGGCGCGGGCCAGGCGTCCGCGTCCGCACCTGGACGACAAGGTGCTGACCGCCTGGAATGGCTTGATGATCGCCGCGTTCGCTCGGGCCGCGCGTGCGCTGCCCGGGTCGCCCCGCGCCGGCGAGTATCTCGACGCCGCCCGGCACGCCGCCGGTTTCATCCGCTCGCACCTGTGGCAGCACGAGGGTGCCCGGCTGCTGCGCAGATATCGCGAGGGCGAGGCGGCCATCGACGCCTATGCGGAGGATTACGCCAGTCTGATCTTCGGGCTGCTGGAATTGGTCCAGGCCGACGGCGACCCGGCCTGGCTCGAGTGGGCCGTTGCGCTTCAGGAACGTCAGACGGCGCTCTTCCGCGATCCGGCGGACGGCGGCTGGTTCAGTACGAGGGGTCACGACCCGAACGTGCTCCTGCGGCTCAAGGAGGACTACGACGGGGCCGAGCCCTCGGCGGCAGCGCTGACCGCTCACAACCTGATTACGCTGGGGCACCTGATCGGCGGCGAGTATCTCAGCCTCGCCGAACAGACGCTGGCCCGCTATGGCGATCGTGCGGGTGCGGCGGCGCGCGGCATTCCGATGATCATGGCCGCACTCGCGGCGTGGCACGCGCCCGGTTCGCAGGTAGTCGTCGTCGGCAATCCGCAAGCGCCGGCCACGCGTGCGTTGCTGGCCGAAGCCGGC
>Ga0207701_10000061_pt1 | contig 89658 bp, 67 predicted proteins | sample KBSSwiSSwithPhiX_FD_184294 | JGI IMG/M metagenome (GOLD analysis project Ga0207701, IMG submission 184294) | Switchgrass rhizosphere bulk soil microbial communities from Kellogg Biological Station, Michigan, USA, with PhiX - S5 (SPAdes) (version 2) | ecosystem: Environmental > Terrestrial >...
GTTCCAGCTTGAGCCGTTGATCGTCGGGCGTCAGCCGGTTTCCTTCGTGCGTCGAGGCGAAGCCGCACTGCGGGCTGAGTGCGAGACGATCGAGCGGCACGACCCGTGCCGCCTCGTCGATTCGACGGCGCAGCTCATCGCGTGATTCGAGGCGGGGAACCTTCGAGCTGACGAGGCCCAGCACCACGGTCCGATCCGCCGGCAGATATCGCAGCGGTTCAAACGTCCCTGACCTCTCATCGTCGTACTCGAGCAGGTATCGATGAAATCGCGCGCGCGAGAAGATTTTTTTGGCGATCCGATCGTACCCGCCGGAGGCGTAGAACATGCTCTTGTGATTGCCGCGGCAGATGTGAATGCCGAACGTCACGCCGTCGTGTCCTTCGATGATCGCGTTGTCGAGTTCGATGCAGGCGTCCAGCATCTTGTCGGGATCGCTGCCACGCTGCCGGTACCCTTCGCGAATCGTTTCATCCAGCAGCGCGGCATACTGCGGCGCGTCGATCTGAATGTACTGACAGCCAAGCCGCTTGAGCTCCTCGATCTCGCGGCGCGTGAAGTCGACCAGATCCGCCAGGTATGCGTCACGAGTTGCGTACGCCGCGCGCGACTTGTCCGGGTCGTAGTAGGCCGCCGCCTGCTGGGCGCTGACCAGCGTAATCTTCACCGGCTTCTTCGTCCGGCCCCGCAGATACGTGAACTCCTCGACGCTCATCTGTCGCCGCCACCGCAGCTTGTCGACGACAACCGGGCGCTGCAGCATCGCGTCGTGGCCCTGGTCATCCCGGAAGGTGATCGACCAGCCGCCGAACTTGTCGAAGCCCTCGAGCGCTTCAACCAGATGTCCAAAGAACGCGTAGCGGCGTAACTCGCCGTCGGTGACGACGTCCAGGCCGGCATCCTGCTGGAGCGCCACGGCGTCCCGCACCGCGCGATCCTCGATGAACTTGAACTCCGCTGGCGTCAATTCCCCCTGTTCGCGTTTCCGACGCGCTTCGACCAGGACGGATGGACGGAGCAGGCTGCCGACGACGTCACTGCGTGGATGCATGAGCGTTTGGAAGGTCTGAACCTCTGTGAATGTTGGCGCAGATTCTACCTGCGAGGACACCAGATTGCATGCAGTTTGTTGCGGGATGTCGCAGAATTTCCTACAATCCAGCGTTTCAAGGGCCAGATTGCATGCACAGCGAGCAGGGTAATCGTTTGGTCTGGCGTACGATAAAACAAGAAGCCAGGTGACACAGCCGACGGTGACAGCCGGTCGCGCGCGTATTCTTCCTGCCGACACGATCATCGAGCGGCGGGCCGATGGGTGCATCTTCGCCCGCTCACCTCATCCACTTGGACCGTACCCGTCGAAGATTACCGAGCGTCTCGAACATTGGGCGCGGGTCGTGCCCGATCGCGTTTTCCTGGCCGATCGAGTCGGTGGGAAGGCGTGGCGAACGCTCACCTATTCGGGCGCGCTGAAAAACACTCGCAGCGTTGCCCAGGCGCTGCTCAATCGCCGATTGTCGAACGATCGTCCAGTCGTAGTTCTGTCGGGCAACAGCGTCGAGCATGCTCTCCTGGCGCTTGGCGCGATGTATGCCGGAATCATGTACGTCCCGGTCGCGCCGTCGTATTCGCTCGTCGCGCGCGACTTCACCAACTTGCGCGCGCTGTGGGATTCCCTGCACCCGGGTTTGGTGCTTGCGGCCGAAGGGGAGCCGTTCGGCCGCGCGCTGAAGTCAGTGCCAGCGGCTGAAGTCGTCACGTGTCGGCGAGCGGATGGTTTTTCGTCGACGCTCTTCGAGGAGCTTGCCGAGACGACGGCAACGCCGGCGGTCGACGACGCGCACGCGCGAGTGACTCCGTCGACCATCGCCAAACTGCTCTACACGTCAGGATCAACGGGCCGGCCGAAGGGCGTGATTAACACGCAGCAGATGCTGTGCGCCAACCAGGAGATGCTCCGCATCGTGCTGCCGCTTCTTTCGGACGAACCACCGGTGCTCTGTGACTGGCTGCCGTGGAACCACACGTTTGGCGGCAATCACAATTTCGGGCTCGTGCTCTTCAATGGCGGCACGCTCTACATCGACGCCGGCAAGCCTACGCCTGCGGCATTCGATACCACCATTGACAACCTGCGGGAAATTGCGACGACCGCATACTTCAACGTGCCGCGTGGCTACGACCTGCTGGTTCCGCGGCTGCGGGCCGATCCGGATTTCTGTCGCCACTTCTTCAGCCGGGTGAAGATGTTGTTCTGCGCTGCAGCCTCGCTGCGCCAGCAGGTTGCCGACGATCTCACCGATCTGGCAACCGGCGCGTCTGGAGTCCGCATTCCGTTTGTGACCGGTCTCGGCGCGACTGAGAGCGCACCGTTCGCGTTGTGCGCAGGCGACGCTGACTTCACCGGCAGCCGGATCGGTGTCCCGGCTCCCGGTGTCGAGCTGAAGCTGGCACCCGTGGGCACTCAGATGGAAGGGCGACTTCGCGGTCCGAATATCACCCCCGGCTATTGGGCCGACGACGACCTCACGCAGGCGGCCTTCGACGAAGAGGGCTACTACCGCCTTGGCGACGCGCTGGGGTTCGTTGACGCGGACGATCTGCAGATGGGCTTTACGTTCCAGGGCCGAATCGCGGAGGACTTCAAACTCTCGACGGGGACCTGGGTCCGTGTCGGGCCGCTGCGCGCGCGTTTGCTCGCCGAGCTGGGAGATCTCGTGCACGACGTTGCTATTGCCGGACCCGATCGCGATTACGTGACTGCGCTGATCTTTCCCAACATAGAATTCTGCCGCCGCATCGCTGGGGCGTTGGCACCAGAGCGAACCGCCGCCGACATCGCCAGCGACGGCGCGGTGCGGTCACGGATGCGGAGCGTTCTCGAGAATCTCGCCCGCGAGAGCGTCGGCATCTCGACGTCGGTGGCGCGGGCGATGCTGATGGAGCAGCCGCCGTCCATCGATGCGCAGGAAACGACCGAGAAGGGCTCGATCAATCAGAAGGCGGTGCTCGCCAATCGGGCATCGCTCGTCGAAGAGCTGTACGCCGAGCGTCCTGGCGCTCGGGTGATCGAGGTGACGATCTCATGAGCGCGATTGATCCAGCGAAGCTCGTCGCGATTGACACGCACGTGCACCTGGAGTCCGAAGCGGCCGGCGGCACGGCGGCGGATGCCGCGGCGAAGAAGTATTTCGGTGCCGATGGCGTCGCCCGCGATCCCGCGTCGATTGCCGCGTACTATCGCGAGCGCAAGATGGCGTGTGTCGTGTTTTCGGTTGACGAACGGCTGACCGGCCGTCCGCCGGTGCCGAACGAGACGGTGGCGCAGTTTGCCGCCGACAATTCCGATATCGCGATCGCGTTCGCCAGCATCGATCCACATCGTGGCGCGGAGGGCGTTCGCGAAGCGCGGAGCCTGGTGTCTTCGGGACGGGTACGTGGATTGAAGCTGCACCCGCCGGTGCAGCAGTTCTTCCCCAACGATCGCCTCGCGTACCCCTTGTATGAGGTGTTCGCGGAGGCGCGTCTTCCCGTGCTCTTCCACACCGGCCACAGTGGCATCGGCACCGGAATGGCCGGCGGCGGAGGGATCCGCCTGAAGTACGGGCATCCGATGCCGATCGACGACGTGGCGGTTGACTTTCCGGAGCTGCCAATCATCATGGCGCACCCGGCGTTTCCGTGGCAGGACGAAGCGATTTCCGTCTGTCTGCACAAGCCGACGGTCTATATCGATCTCTCAGGATGGTCGCCCAAGTACTTTTCGCCGACGCTGATTCAGTACGCCAACACGATGCTGAAGCACAAGGTGCTTTTCGGATCCGACTACCCCTGGATCACGCCGGATCGGTGGCTCGCGGATTTCGAGAAGATCGCGATCCGCGATGAAGTGAGGCCGCTGATCTTGAAAGAGAACGCGGTGCGGTTGTTCGGGTTGGCGTGAGCGCTATTCACTGTCGAGCTGCACGTGCCCACGGCATCGTGGACCGCCTGTATGCCGGCCGCAGGCCGGCGGCGGCGGACGCTGCTGTCCGGCCTAATGCAGCCAATTAACCTGAGATCTCCGTGCCTCCGTGTTGAAGGCTTGTTCCGTGGCCTCCGTACCGCTCCGTTGACAAGCGAGCGCCTCGACGGTGTTCCGCTGATTGAGCGATGCCGATTCACCTCTCGGCGCAGCTGAACGATCCGCCCGCGTATCGCGGGAAGGCTGGGTAGGAGCACATCGGCATGCTCTTGTCCCCGGCGGTGACGATGACGGATTTTCCTGGCGTGATGCCGCGTTCCACCCAGTCGATGAGCAGCTGCACGCGATCGAAAACGCTCGGGATCGGTCCGACTGGGATCGTGCGCCCCTCACCATCCACCGAGTAGTTGTTGCCGCGCAGGCCGTGGCCGACCTGCGGAATCACGAACAACCGCGCGAATTCATCCACCTTGCCGCGGCCCATCCGGTCGAGCACCGACTGGTAGTAATCGAGCTGGGCGCCAGGCGACGCCAAAGTATCGTCGGTTCCGATCGCCACGATGAGCTTGCCTCGTCGCGACGCGAAGCGCGAGAGGTCTGGATTGGTCGAGTCCAGCCATTCGGAGAGCTCGTGGCGGCGATTCTCGAACGATCCTCCTTCGACGTAGTCGAGTGGGTTTGCTCGAGGGTTGCCCATGAGAAAGCCGGTGACGCCGAGCACGCCGAGATGCCCATGCATCGAGGCATCGTCTGCGGCCCCCTCCTGCCCCTTGAACCTCGAGTCGACAATCAAACCGCTGCCGGATGGGTCGGTATTCGGAAGCCACATCCCAAACGTGCGCACGCCGTTGGCGAGCGGCGTCGCGAATCGGTAGCGGCTGTAGACAAGCTTTAGCGTGGCAATCTGTCCATCGGTCAGGCAGGCCGCCGCGCTGGTATCAGCAGGGTTCGGATCGACGTTGTTCGGACAGCGCTTCCCCGACCACGGATTGCGATTCGCGTCCTCGCTGACGTCAAAGCGGGCCCGGCATGCCATGTAATTGTTGATGACGCCGTCGGCGAGGCCATCCAACGCGTCGCATTGGTGCATGAATTCGCCGCGAATAGCGTTGACCTTCGCGCGAGTCACCCAGTTGGCGAGCGGCTTCTCCTGAATGCGAATCAGTTCGGGCGCGAGCATCAGCGTTGAAAAGTTCACGATCGGGACATTGGCGGCGACGCCGTCATAATCGTCCGGATAGCGTTGCGCGACGGTCAGGCCCTCGCGACCGCCCTGCGAGGTCCCGACGAAGTAGCTGAATCGCGGCCGCTGACGATAGGCGCGCTCGATCACAGCCATGGCTGCGTCATGCGTCTTTTTCAGCTGCATGTAGCCGAGGTTCTTGATCGCTTCGTCGTTGGTCGCCCAGTCCGTCGGTCCTGGAGAGAACCCGGGTCCGTTCTGATGGCCGCTATCACTGCCGTAGGTGGCGAATCCGCGCCGCAGCAGCTGCCCATCGGGCCCGCCGGCGAGATTCGGGATCGTTCCGTTCATTCCTCCGCCACCGAGTTGGACTGCGCGCGCCATCCACGACGCAGGCAGCATCACCCGGAAGTTGATTGCCTTGGCGCCGCCGGACTGATCGACCGGCGCTATGGCGCCATCGATCACACAATGCGCTGGCGCTGTGTCGGTCGAGGCGTTCCATCGCGGCGGGTTCAGCGTCACGCCGGCGACCGGTTCCTTGATCACCGACGCTGGGATGCTCGTGCCGACGACGGCAGCGGCACAATCGATCTCGGAAATCGTCTTTCCAATCATGATTTCCGGCGCGACGGTACCAGGGCGCGACGGCGTTTGCGCCCCGTGCGTATCCACGATCCACGTGCAGAACGCGAGGGCCGCGATAGTCCGTACTGCTGTCAGGTGCCTGCGCATGTGTGCAATGAACGAAGCTGGAATTCAGCCCCTCCCGGATCGCGGATCCCGGATCCCGGATCCACTCGAATCTATCACCATGGCGTCATTTCACCGCCGCGACAGCGCGTCGAAGACGCCGGAGTAGGCCGGCTTGGCGCCGTAGTTGTCGTCAAACAGCAGCGGATCGTCCGCACCGAACTGCGCATCGATCCACGAGTGTGCGTCGGTGAAGCCCCAGAACGTGACCGCATCGCACCGCGGCTCGGCGACGCACACCGAGACAATTGTGCGGTAAACCGCGCGCTGCGTCTCGAGGCGGGTCGTCGACGGCAGATCGCGAATCCGAACGTCCATTTCGCTGATATTCACCAGGAGGCCAAGGCTCGCGAGCCTGCTCATATTCGACGCCACACTGGCCTCGCTGGGCGGGCTCGACGCCGTGACGTGCATCTGAAGTCCGACGCCATCAATCGGCACCCCTTGAGCGCGAAGGCCCTGGACCAGGTCATAGATCCGGTTCGACTTCTGGTTCAGCCCTTCACCACCGTAATCGTTATAGAACAGCAACGCCTGTGGATCGGCCTGCCGCGCGATTCTGAACGCGTCGGCAATGTATTGATCGCCCAGCTTCTGCCTGAAGATCGTGTCGCGCAAACCCGACCCATCGTCCGCAACCGCTTCATTGACGACGTCCCAGGCGACGACGCGGCCGCGAAAGTGATCGGCGACCGAGCGGATGTGATCCTCGAACGCGAGGCGCAGTTCCTGCGCTGACAGCGATCCGACCCACGATGGGACCGATCCGTGCCAGATGAGCGCGTGTCCTTTGATCTTCATCCCGTTGCCCAGCCCGTAGGAGACGATCGCGTCGCCGGCAGCGAAATTGTTGGCACCGCGGGTCCGCTCGATCGCGTCCCACTTCATCTCGTATTCGGCGGTCAAATAGTTGAAGTGGCGACCGAGAACGCCACCGTACCGCCCATCGGCCAGCAACCCCGACTGCACGGCGGCACCAACGAGCTTGCCCGCGCTCTGCGCCGCATCGCGCAGTGGCGCGACCTGCATCCCCGTCGGCGTCGTCGGTGACGTCGGCGAACTCGGTGACGTCGGCGTCGTCGTCTTATCGCCGCCGCACGCCACCAGGCAAGACCCGATCAGAACGAGCGGAAGGGAAATCACCCGGCGCACCATCGGCGTGCATCGTACGGTGAGGTCGGGGCTGTGTAAAGTCTTCGCGGCTCGCGATTCGCGAGGCTGCCGTTCCCTCTGCAGGGATATACAATGTGTGGTTTCCGGCGAGGGGAGACGGCGGAGGAGCCGACACTCTATGCAGAAAGCGGGTTTTGCCTCACTGATTGCGGGAACGATTCTGGTCGTTTCTCTTGGAGCGCAGCAGGCGCCGCCAGCGCCTGCCGCCGGCAGAGGGGGCGGTCAGGGCCGCGGACAGAATTTTCCGCCGCCGTCGCGCGGTGGCGGCGGGGGAGGCGGAGCGGCGGGACCTGCGGACAAACCGCTGGTCGACTTTGCGCTGGCCGAGAAGGGCAAGGACGTCTGGGTCGCCGAATGCGTCACCTGTCACGGTGCGCAAGCCCGCGGCACGGACAACGGCCCCAATCTCATGCGCTCGGTCCTGTTCCTTCGCGATCGGTACGGCAGTGAGATTGGGCCGTTTCTGAAAAAGGGGCATCCGCTGCAGAGCGGCAAGCCGGCGTCGAGCCTGTCCGACGAGCAGATCACGAACATCTCGCATTTTCTCCGCAAGCAGTTGAACGACACGCTGCGCGGTGCCACGGTCTTCACCGTGCAGGACATCCGGACAGGCGACGCCAAGGCTGGCGCGGAATTCTTCAATGGCGCCGGAAAATGCACGACCTGCCACTCGGCGACCGGTGATCTTGCCGGCCTGGCCGGCAAATACGAAACGGTCGACATTCAGCAGCGGATGCTGTTCCCTGGCGGCGGTGGCCGCGGCCGACGAGGCGGTCCGCCGCCGAAAAGCGCAGTCCGGGTCGCGGTGACGCCGCAGGGCGGAGCCACGGTGTCGGGCGTGCTCGTCTACATGGATGACTTCGTGGTGACGCTCCAGGACGAGAGCGGCGCGTCACGGACGTTCAGGCGGACGCCGGCGCTGAAGGTGCAGAAGACGGACCCGCTCGACGCGCATCATGCGCTGCTCGAAACCATCACGGACAAGCAGATTCACGATGTCGTCGCCTACCTGGAGACATTGAAATGAAGCGGTTCACGTACGTGCTGGCCACGGCGTTCACAGCGGCGGCGCTCGTCGCCCACGGGCAAGGCCTCGATCCGGCGAGGCTTCTGAAGCCGGCGACCGACACCTGGCCGACCTACAACGGCGACTACTCCGGCCGCCGTTTCAGCACGCTGACGAAGATCAATGCCGGCAACATCGGCGCGCTCAGCCTTGCGTGGGTCTACCGGCTGAATCTTGGCGGCGGAGCGATCATCGGCAGTTCCGCCACGATCAAGGCAACGCCGCTTCAGATCGACGGCGTGCTCTACTTCGCCACCCCCGACCACGCGTGGGCGGTTGATGCGCGAACGGGCCGTGAGATTTGGCACTACCTCTGGAAATCATCGGGCGGCAACCATCTCGCGAATCGCGGCGTCGCGATCCTCGGCGACAAGCTGTATTTCGAAACCCCGGACGACAACCTCGTCTGCCTGAACGTCAAGGACGGCACCGAGCGCTGGCACAAGCAGGTTGCCGATCTGAATCAGTTTTATTACGGATCGGTCGCGCCGGTCATCGTCAAGAATCACGTGATTGTCGGCGTCAGCGGCGACGATCTCGACATCCCCGGCTATCTCGACGCGCGGGACCCCGAGACCGGCGAGCTGCATTGGCGGTGGTACACGGTGCCGCAGAAGAAAGGCGATCCCGGATCCGAGACGTGGCCGAACGAGGACATGGCGCGGCACGGCGGCGGCATGACGTGGCAGCCAATCACGTACGATCCCGAGCTGAACCTGATCTTCGTGTCGACCGGCAATCCGCAGCCGGTGATCGCGCACAAGAATCGTCCCGGCAACAATCTTTTCACCGCTTCAATCGTGGCGCTCAACGCGGATACCGGAAAAATGGTCTGGTATTTCCAGTCGTCGCCGCACGACACCCACGATTGGGACTCCACGCAACCAGCCGTCGTGTTCGACGGTGAGATCAACGGCCGACCGCGCAAGCTCATTGCCCAGGCGGCACGCAACGGCCACTTCTTCGTTCTCGATCGCACGGATGGCAAAGCGATCGTGTCGTCCGAATATGTGAAGACGAACTGGTCGCTCGGCTACGACGAGAAAGGGCAACCGGTCCCCAATCCCGCGAAGATGCCGCAGATAGACGGTTCGCTGGTATCGCCGTCGGCCAACGGCGGCGCGAACTGGCAGCCACCAAGCTTCAGTCCCGCGACCGGGTTGTTCTACGTGCCGACCACGCGCACGTTCAGCGTCTTCTACCTCTACGATCCGGGCGACAACCCTCAGGGCTGGGGAGGTCAGGATCGCGGCGGCTACTCCGAATCGATGGTCCAGGCGGTCGACTACAAGACGGGAAAGATCCGCTGGAGTCACCTGTGGGAAGGCGCGGCGCGATCGGGACTGCTCAGTACGGCGGGCAACCTGGTGTTCAGCGCCGGCCCGGGGAACTCTCTCGTCGCGCTGAACGCAACGTCCGGCGATGCGCTCTGGCATACACGTCTCAACGCCGCCATCAGTAACGGTCCGATCAGCTACGAGCTCGACGGTCTCCAGTACGTCGTCGTCGGGGCGAGCGACATGCTGTGGGCGTTTGTGATGAATAAGTAATCTTCGCGACTCGCGACTCGCGGCTCGCCTTCGGAAAACCGAAGCGTTAAGGACACGTCAATATGCGAAAAGCTGTCTTGAGAATTGTTGCGGGATTCATCGGAAGCGTGTCGTTGGCTGTGACGATGGCTGCGCAGGCGCAACAGCCTCCCGCTGGCGCGCAGCAGCCCTCGGCCCAAACGCCGACGCCTCCTCGCGCTCGCGGCGGGTTCGTGACGCCGGTCTACGATTCGGTGCCGCCAGAGATCCCCGCGGACATCAAGGGTCCGAACGCGATCCTGATCTTCTCGAAGACGAACGGCTACCGCGAGGAGCCGGCCATCCAGGCCTCGAACGCCGCGCTCGTCGCGATCACCAAGAAGCGCGGATGGCCGTCATTCGTGACGGAGAACGCCGCGGTGATGAACGCCGAGCAGCTCGGGCGATTCAAACTGGTCATCTGGAACAATACCAGCGGCGATGTGCTCACCGAGCCGCAGCGCGCCGCATTCAAGACGTGGATGGAAAACGGCGGGGCGTTCGTCGGCACTCATGGCGCCGGTGGTGATCCGAAGTACGATTGGGCATGGTATCCCGAGACGCTCATCGGGGCGCAGTTCACCAGCCACTCGTCTCAGCAGACAGGGACGATCAAGATCGAGGACACGAAGAGTCCAATCACCAAGGGACTGCCGCAGGTGTGGCAGCGGACCGTTCGCGACGAGTGGTATGCGTTCAAAGACAATCCGCGCAGCAAGCCCGGATTCCATATCCTCGCGGTCGCAGACGAGTCGACCTACGATCCGCAGCGCTCCACGATGGGAGCGGACCATCCGATGGTGTGGACGCATTGCGTTGGCAAGGGTCCGGTGTTCTACTCCGCGATCGGACATTCAGCCGAGACGTACTCAGAGCCGAACCACCTGCTACTGCTTGAAAACGCGATCGCGTGGGCCCTTGGTTTGTCGGGCTCCACGGGGTGCCCCTCGAAATAATGGCCAGCCACACGCTGTTTGCCGATCGTCGCGCGCTCGAACAGGAAATAGCCTCGCTCGGCGTCAATATCCGATTCGAAAACGATATCCAGGCGGCGCTCACACCGCTGCTTGTCGCAAACCGGACGGTTGGGAACCGGTTCGCCATCCATCCGATGGAGGGATGCGATGGAACACTCGAAGGGGCGCCCGACGAGCTGACGTTCCGGCGATGGGCGCGCTTCGGCGCCGGAGGCGCGAAGCTCCTCTGGGGTGAAGCAGTCGCGATCGATCCCGATGCGCGGGCCAACACCCGGCAACTGCTCATCGCCGAGCAGACCTTGTCGTCGCTCGAGCAGTTGATCGCGCTGGCCCGAAAGGAGCACGGACCAGCGAGCGATTTTCTGGTCGGCATCCAGCTCACCCACTCCGGCCGCTGGTCGTATCCGACGCCGAGCGTCATGTTTCACGATCCCGCCTTGCGCAACAACGGGCGGATCATCACCGACGACGAACTCGATCGGCTGCAGGATCAGTACGTTCAGGCGTCGCGACGTGCCCGCGATATCGGCGCCGACTTCGTCGACATCAAGCAATGTCACCGATACCTGCTGTCGGAGATGCTGGCGTCGAAGACACGGCCGGGCAAGTACGGCGGCAGCCTGGAGAACCGGACCCGCTTCGTCCGCGAACTGCTGCAGCGCCTCGCGGCAGAAGTGCCGGATCTGATACGAGCGAGTCGAATGAATTTCTTCGACGGTGTGCCTTACGCGAAGAATGCGTCGACGGGGATCGGCGAACCGATCCCGGGCGCAACCGAGAATTACCTCGAGGCGGATGAAGCGGTAGAAGCGCTGAAGATCTTTCGTGACGCCGGACTGCAGCTTGTCAACGTGACCGCAGGGTGTCCGTACTTCAACCCGCACATCGGACGGCCTGCTGACAAGGAGCCGCCCGACGGATATGGCACGCCCGAGAATCAGCTCGTTGGCGTCGCGCGCCATTTTCAGCTGGCTGAAGACGCGCATCGCGCCTGTCCCGATCTGCCAGTCGTGGGCACGGGCTACAGCTACCTGCGCCAGTACGCCGTCGAGGCGGGAGAGGCCAACCTGAGAGACGGTCGCGTATCGATGATCGGGATCGGCCGTGGTGCGATTGCCTATCCCGACTTCGCGCGGGACGTGCACATGGACAAAAGGAAGGTGTGCATCACCGTCAGCTATTGCACGACGCTGATGCGCGCCAAGGGCAACGAGCTCGGCCAGTATGCGGCGGGCTGCGCTCCCAGAGATCCGGTGTACGGCAAGCTGCTTCAGGAGATCCAGAAGAAGGAGAGGCAGCTTGCGGCCGCGAAGAAGTGACGCAAATCTATTGCGGACTGAAGATTGATGATTGTCGATTTTTATGATTGCCGATTGCCGATTGCCGATTGCCGATTGCCGATTGCCGATTGCCGATTGGGCGACGCTCCCAAATTCGCACTCGTCAATCTCAATCCGCATTCGTCAATCAGAAAATCGGCACTCGCCAATCTCCAATCCGCGATCGACTTGAGTCGTGGTATCGTCCGCTCGTGTCTCAAAGGATGACGATAATGAAGTCCGCAACCTTGCTTCGCGTGCTCCTCGTTCCGGTGTGCTGTGCGGCGTGGTACGCCGGTGTCACGATTGCCTCCGAACGTTCCGCGTCGTCGATGGCGAATGCCGCGAACAAGTTCCTCGCCTCGCTCACGCCGGAGCAACGGCAACAGGCGACCTTTGCGTTCGAGTCGGAGGAGCTCACGCGATGGCACTACGTGCCGGCGCAGCAATTCCCGCGCAATGGCCTGGCAATTCGCGCGATGAACGAAACGCAGCGCGGCCTCGCGCACGACCTGATGAAGACCGGCCTCAGCCAGCGCGGCTACACGCAGGCGACGACGATCATGACCGACCTCGAGAACATTCTGAAGGCGCTCGAGAACGGATCGGCGATGCGCGATCCCGACCAGTACGCGTTCTCCATTTTCGGCACGCCCGCGGCCAAGGGCGTGTGGGGATGGCGCGTGAACGGCCATCATCTGTCGCTGCATTTCAACGTCGCCAACGGATCGACGGTCGCCAGCGCACCGACATTCTTCGGTTCGAATCCCGCGGAAGTTCGCGTCGACGGGCCGAAGAAGGGGCTGCGGGTGCTCGGCGATCGCGAGGACACCGCTCGCGCGCTTCTGAACGCGCTCGACGATACACAGAAGAAGACGGCCATCCTCGAAGGCGCCGCGCCGGGCGACATCGTCACCAAGACGGCGGTCAAGGTCGATCCGCTGTCGCCGACGGGAATCGCCGCGTCCGCCATGACGCCAAAGCAGCGCGAGATGCTGATGGCCGTCGTCGACAGCTACACGTCGTCGATGGCGGCGGACATCGCGTCCGAACGGATGGCGCAGCTGAAGTCCGCCGGCCTCGAGAAGATCACATTTGCATGGGCTGGCGAGGCGGAGCTTGGCAAGAAGCACTATTACCGGGTCCAGGGACCAACCTTCCTGATCGAGTACGACAACACGCAGAACGACGGTAATCACGTCCACTCCGTCTGGCGTGACTTCAACGGCGATTTCGGACGCGACCTGCTTCGCGAGCACGTGCAGAACGTGAAACACGAATGACGGAATTGAGGATTGTCGATTGCTGATTGTTGATTGGGGCGCTCAATCAACATCATCAATCAGCAATTGCCCTGCCCCATGGCTGACGAACCACTGCCCGCCGTCGAGCCACCATCTGCTCGTCGCAACTGGGGACGCTGGACCACCGTGGTGCAGCTTGCGCTGCTGACCGTCGCGCTCGCGCTCTCCGCCTACGTAGCCATCCAGGCGTTCAAACCCAAGCCAGTCACGCCAGCCGTTCGCTTCGTTCCTCCCAGATTCAACGATCGTGGCATGCGTGGCCAATTCACGGGGGGCATGCCGCAGACCGATCGCAAGGTCGTGAAGGATTTCGACAAGAACGGGGACCGCCGGCTGGATCGCTTGGAGCGCACGGCGGCGCGTGAATGGCTGCGGAAGCAGGGAAATCGTGGTTTCGGTCGATTTGGCGGCCGAGGCCGCACTGCGAACCCGGAACCAGGGATCCGTCTGAAACCCTCCGAGGTGCACTCGTATCCGGGCGCTGCCTTGTACGACACGTCAACGCTTCGGACGATGTTTCTGACGTTCGAAGACGCTGACTGGGCGGAGGAATTGGCCGACTTCTACCGGACGGATGTCGACGTGCCCGCTTCCGTGGTTGTCGACGGGAAGACGTATCCGGACGTTGGCGTTCACTTCCGCGGAAACTCGTCGTATCGATCCGTTCCGCAGGGGCTCAAGCACTCGCTGAACCTGTCGTTCGATTTCGCGCATGCGCACCAGGAGATCAGCGGCTACCACACCCTCAATCTGCTGAACTCGAACAACGACGCCACCTTCGTCCGCACGGTTCTTTACAGCGACATCGCCCGGCACTATCTGCCAATCGCCCTCACGAACTACATGCGCGTCGTCATCAACGGGGAGAGCTGGGGCGTTTACATCAACACCCAGCAGTTCAACAAGGACTTCCTCCGCGACTGGTTCAACGAATCAAAGGGTGCGCGGTGGAAGGTGCCCGGCAGCCCGCGCGGCCGCGGCGGCCTCGAATATCTCGGCGACGACCCCGGCGCATACAAGACCATTTATGAGATCAAGACGAGTGACGATCCAGAGTCGTGGGAGGCGTTCATCAACCTTTGCAAGGTCTTGAACACGACATTGCCAGAAAAGCTGGAAGCGGCGCTTGCCCCGATTCTCGACATCGATGGGGCGCTGCGGTTCCTGGCACTCGACGTCGCGTTCGTCAACAGCGACGGCTATTGGACGCGGGCGAGCGACTACAACATCTACCGCGATCCGCTCGGGAAGTTTCACATCCTGCCGCATGATTTCAACGAGGGCTTCGGCGGGGAAGCCGGGGGGCCGGGCTTCGGCGGTGTCATGGGAACGCCGGAACTCGATCCGCTCGTTGGTCTCGACGACACTCGCAAGCCGCTGCGGTCGAAGCTGCTCGCCGTTCCTGCGCTGCGCCAACGGTATCTCGCGTACGTGCACGACATCGCGGAGAAGTGGCTCGACTGGCGGGTCATCCGGCCACGCGTGCACCAATGGCAGACACTCATCGAGCCGGACGTGACCGTGGACACGCGGAAGATTTACGGCACAGACGCGTTCTACGCTGACGTCGGAGATTCGGCCGGCACTCCACTGCCGGCGCCGGAGAACACGCTCAGAGGTTTCGTGGAGCGGCGGCGGGCGTATCTGCTGGGGGCTCAGAGGTAGCGGAGTTCCTCGAGGTAACGGCGAGTTTTCACCACAGAGGTAACAGAGTTAACAGAGAGAATGAATTTCTCTGCTCTCTCTGTTTACTCTGTGGTGAAACTTCTCTGCTGCCTCCCGTTCACTCCGTTTTCTCTATGCGCTCAAATGCGCGAGCAAGAGCGCATGCACGTCAACCGATGTGACCTGCGTCGACGGCACCAGCTCCTTCGCGCGGCTGATGAACACGGGTCCGTCTTCATCCCATCCGGTCTGTCGGCCGTGTGATCCCTTCACCAGCGAAGCGTCCAGCGGGATGACGTCGAGGAGCGATCGGAACCCCGCTTTTCGTTTCATCAGCTTCCATCCAACCGTCAGCGGCGGAATGCGAATCGCGGGGTCGAGGAAGAGCTCGACCGGGTCGTAGCCTGGCTTTCGATGGATCTCGACCGTCCGAGCGAAATCCGGAGCGCGGCGATCGTCGAGCCAGAAGTAGTACGTGAACCAGGCATCAGGCGCGGCGATCGCGATTAGATCGCCGGCGCGTTCGTGAGCGATGTGCCAGGCGCGCTTCTCTTCCTCGCCGAGCACCATGTCCACACCGTTGACCTGTTCCACCACTCGACGCACCTCGTTCAGGCGCGCGGGATCATTGACGTAAATGTGTGCGATCTGGTGGTCGGCGACGGCGAACGCCACGCTGGCTCCCGGATCGAGCATGTCGTGGCCGAGTTCATCGCGAACGGCAATCCAGCCCTGGTTGCGAAACACACGATTGAGGTGGATCGGAACGCTGACGTCGCGGATGCCATATTCAGACAGGACGATGACGTGCGCGCCGGCCGCTTCGTAATGGCGGATGAGATCGTTGCAGACTCCGTCGATCTGCTCGAGATCGCCGGTCGCCGCCGGCCCTGATCCGACTCGCTGCAGGTTGTAATCGAGATGGGGAAGGTAGATCAGCGTCAGCGTCGGATTGAACTTCCGATCGACCAGCATCGCTGCGTCGGCTATCCATCGGGTCGATCGAATTCCGGCCCGCGGTCCCCAGAACTCGAACAGCGGAAACGTCCCGAGCTGCGACTGCAGCTCGTCGCGCAGAGACCCGGGGGCGGTATAGACGTCAGGGATCTTTCGTCCGTCAGCGGGGTACATCGGCCGCGGCGTGACCGAAAAGTCCACGTCCGAATACATGTTGAACCACCAGAACAGGTTCGCGCAGGTGAAGGACGGATCAGCCGCGCGTGCGACGTGCCAGATCTTGTTTCCCTGAACGAGGCGGTTCGCCTGTTTCCAGAACCGGATCTCGGCGTCCTCGCGGGCATACCATCCGTTGCCGACGATGCCGTGCTGTTCGGGATACTGGCCGGTGAGGTAGTCCGATTGCGCCGAGCACGTCACGGCCGGAAACGCCGACTTGATTCGTGCGACGGTTCCGTTTCGCGCCCACGCGGACAGCGCCGGCATCGCCTCGCCCAGCAGCGACGGCGTGAGCCCGACGACGTTCAGGACGGCGGTTTTATGCATTCATGAAGACGGGTTAGTTGCCAGTTTTTAGTTTCCAGTTTCCAGTTTCCAGATGGGACGCAAATCGCGAGTCGCGAGCCGCTAGTCGCGAAAGCAACTCAGCACCCACCGATACTCCCGTTCAATCGATTCCAGCAAATCGATCTTCAATCCTGTGGGCAGCACGTCCCACGTGTACGTCTCAATCTCGAAGTGTCGGGTAAAGCGGGTCTGGCGCGCGAGATCGAGCACTTGGCGCACATAGTCCTGCGTCGAGGCGAGGCCGTCGTACTCGCTCGTAAACAAGGGAACGTGAAAGTGAATGCGCCACTCGACGCCGCGTCGTGATTCGCTCGAATCGAGCGCCACATCGAGATCGGGGAAATGCGTGAGCGTCGTGCCCCGCCGCTCGATCACCTGGTGCAGATACGTCGTGTCCGCAAAGCGGCGCAGACGTTCGACGATGCCGGCGCATGCGGTCTCGTCGCGTGGAAAGACGACCTTGACCGCCGAACTGAGCTGCACCCGGCCGACCTTGACGTCCGATGCGTGCACGCGTTGGAGCGCCGCGACAGGGTCTTCGTACTCGACGGCGAAATGGCAGCAATCGACACAGATCCTGATGTGCTCGCGGAGATGCGCGCGCGCGGTTTCGCCGTCGCAGCCGAGTGATGCCGCCAGCAGAGGGCCGCCATCTGGCAAAAGCGTGCCGTTGAAGAACTCGAGGAACTCATCGCTCGTCTCGATCAGGCAGTCCGGTTCCGGCTCGATGTCGAGATGAATCAGCGCGCCGCGCTCTTCCCGCACTCGCACCAGCGTGTCCGCGATGCGGACGATGTTGCGGGTGAAAGGACGAGGATCGGAGGCGGCCACCCATGGCTTGTAGGACAACGGCGCGGTGGAGACGCCGCCGTCGAGACCGTCGGGCAGCAAGCGCGAGAGGATGGTGATGAGGTCCAGCGTGTAGCGAACCCGTTCCTCATCACGCCAGTCGGGAGCATAGACCTCGGCTTTCACTGGTGTGCGATGGAAGGATCCGTGAGGGAACCCGTTGATCAGCGCGACGTAGAGGCCCTGGTCATCGAGAAAGCGCCGGAACTCGGCGAGGCGATTGCCGTGAAGCAGTTCGCGGGCATCCCGCGCGGACAGTCTGAGGCCGATTCCAAACGAGCCGGAGGGCGACAGCTGCGCCCTCAGCGCCGGAGCGAATCGGCGCACGTTCTCGCTGACCGCAGCCCACCCGTCGGCGGCGTGGATGTTCGTGCAGTAGGTCAGGTGGAACGCACCAGCCGGATCGACTCGCAAGGCGGGCCGCTCAGCCGACCCGCGCGGGCTGCGCCGTGCCGGTGGAAGTCACCTTGAACTTCGGCGACTGGCTGAGGAACGCCACGGGATTCTCGAACACGACCTGCTCGATGAGCGAATCCGGGTGGCGCCGGCGCCGCATTTCCATGGCGAATCGCGGTACCGCGATCGGGTCGCTTGGTCCCCAATCGCACGCGCCGGCGACGCAGATCCGCTCGGTGCCGTACTTTTCGATGACGTCCACCGCCCGCTGAGGTGAAATCTTCGTTTGCGGATAGAGCGTCAACCCTGCCCAGTACCCGCGATCGAGAATCATCTCGATCGTGTGCTCTTCGGCGTGATCGATCAGCACCCGACCGGGATCGAGATCGCGATATTTTCCCAGTACGTCAATCGAGATTCGCGTCCCTTTCAACTTGTCCTCGAGGTGGGGCGTGTGAATCAGGATCAGCTGCCGGTGCGCAATGGCGAGCTCGACCTGCTCGGTGTAGGTCGCGATCTCGTTGCGGGTGATCCGGTTCATGCCGATCTCGCCGATACCGAGGACCGTGGGGCGGTCGAGAAACTTCGGGATACGTGTCAGCACGTCGCGCGAGAGTTCGCGATCGTCGGCTTCCTTCGGGTTGATCGCGAGCCAGGTGTAGTGCTGAATGCCGAACTGCGCGGCTCGCTTTGGCTCGAACTCGGTCAGCTGACGGAAGTAGTCTTCGACGCTGTCGCCGCAGCTCCGATCCCAGCCGGCCCAGAACGACGGCTCCGTCACTGCGACGCATCCGGTCAGCGCCAGCTGCTGGTAGTCATCGGTCGTGCGCGACACCATGTGCGCATGATGATCGATATACCTCACGAGCGCGCCTCCTTGGATCCGTGATCGAACGCGCCGAGCGCGCTTTTCCGGTCGAGCCGATCGAGGGGTTCCGTCGTCGGATCGCTCAGCAGCAGCTGGATGCGCCTGAGCCGGTCGCCGGGTGTTCCGAGCGCGTCGACCGCATCCCGAAACACCTGCATCCGAAAATCCTGCACGGCGCAATCCGGATCGACCCGGTCGAGACGATCGAGGAAGGCGGCGATCTCGAGCAGCCGGGTCCGGTTTTCGATGAAATACTCGTCGACGATCTGCGTGCCGTTCAACGGGCAGCCTGGTGCGTGCGATTTCATGATGCCTTCTTCGCGGCGGCCGCCTCGCGCTCGGCCTCCCGGGACTTGATGATCTCAATGCTGCGGACAACCAGATCGGTCCGCATTTCGTGAACGTCGAACGGCTGGCCGATGTCCTTCAGCAGCATGATCGTGAGCCGCCCGCCGAGGTGCTCCTGGAACTCGGCCAGTCCGCCCAGCACGCTGTCCGGATGTTCCGGCGTCGACAGGTGTTCCTCGATCGCTGGATCGTACACGGGGACGCGGAGCGAGCCAAGCAGATGAATTATCCGCCGCCAGGCCGATTCCGGCAGAAACCCCGCGAGATGGGAGTAGGTGCTGTCGAGCGCGATCCCGATTCCCACCGCTTCACCGTGTCCGAGTCGATGATTCGTCACCTGCTCGAGCTTGTGGGCTGCCCAGTGCCCGAAATCCAGGGGGCGGGACGATCCCTGCTCGAACGGATCTCCGCCCGTCGAGATGTGGCGCAGATGCAAAACGGCCGACTGGCGGATCACCTTCGCCATCGTCTCAAGATCGCGAGCGACCAGGGCGGCGGCGTGATGCTCGAGGAACTCGAAGAACCGCGGGTCGCGGATGAGCGCGACCTTCAGCGCCTCGGTGGTGCCGCCCCGCCAGTCGCGATCCGACAGGGTGGAGAGAAACCCGGCGTCGTTCATTACCGCAAAGGGCGGCGAGAATGTCCCGAGGTAGTTCTTCTTGCCAAACGCGTTGACGCCGTTCTTGACCCCCATCGCCGAGTCGTCCTGGGACAGGACCGTCGTCGGCACGCGGATCAGGCGGACGCCTCGGTGCGCCGTTGCCGCCGCGAATCCGACAGCGTCCAGGACGGCGCCGCCGCCCACGGCGACCACGTAGGAGTGGCGGCACAGCGCGGCCGAGTTGATGGCTTCGATGATTCGATCGAGTTGTTCCGGATCGTTCTTGATCGGTTCACCGCCGGGAACGACGAGCACGGGGCCGGACAGCGTCAGCGCGGCGCGATGTTCGCTGCAATAGGCGGTGATCGCGCGCACGAGATCCGGATGCGATCGCTCGACGCCGCGGTCGAGAACGACGACCATCTTGGCAGGCAGCTGGTCCTCACCATCCGCTGTGCTCGAGTGGCTGACACGTCCGTCGGCAACGACGTCGCGCAACAATCGGTTGGACACGTCGAACACGCCGGTCGTGAAATACACCGGGTAGCGAACCGGAACGAGGAACTCCTGCTGAATCACATCCATCGTCACGTCACCGAGAACAACCGCGCGAGCGCGCCCGCCACGAGTCCGGTGGCCAGTACCGCGGCCGCGTATACAGGGCCGGCGTAGGACGCGCTGATCGTCGAAGCGACGAGGACCAGCGAGAGCACGCCAGCTTTCACCGCTCGTCGAATCACGTCCGGGCGCGGGTCTTTCACGACCTGCCAGTAAGGCGGCAGGACCCGATACGCCAACGCGGCGACCAAGACTATTCCGGCGAGCCGACCCGTCGTGCTGCTTGTCGCCAGCGCCAGCAGTCCAATTACCACCGCGACCAACGATATCAAAGCCACCGTCGCAACGGCGGTCCGTCCGCCGTGAACCTCGCCGCGGCTCACCGCGGTGACCGCCGCGATGTAAACCAACGAGAACGTGGCGACTGGCCACCCGGTCCACAGCGCCGCCGGAACCGCGCTGACGCCGAGCAACAGGTTCAACGCGCGGCACAACCCCATGTTGATGGGGCCGACGATCGCGTGCCGTTTCGTCAGCGAGTCGTACAAAACGACGCACGCCGCGATCGCCACGGCGACAAAAAAGGCGGCCCGCGTGGCACGTGAGGCCGCGATCACTCCGACCGCCAACAGTGCGATGCCGAGCGTGGCGGCGCGTGTCGCGGAAACACGACCGCTCGGGATCGGCCGTTCGGGGCGTTCGATCGCATCGAGCCGGCGATCGAAGAAATCGTTCAGAACCACGCCCCCGCCGTACAGGCACATCGTCGCGGCAACCAGCCACGGCAGGGCGCGAGGATGCGAACGGCCCGCAACAGCATATCCTGCAAGGACATCCGCAATCGCCGTGACCACGTTTGCCGGTCGCAGGAGCTCCAGGTACCCGCGCACACCGACCTCCGCTCTCCCCCGAAGTGGCGGGCCTGTAGATTCTACAACCCGCGGCGACGAGGTCCCTATGACGGGCCGCACTGGGGTGTTAAAGGATTTACGGGGAATAGTTTACAGGATTGCGTCCGCCATCGCGCCTGCAGCGCTTCGGCGGGACAGACTTCGCCTGAACCACGAGCGAAGTCTGCGAGCTGGAGACTGGGAGCAGCTTTAATCCCGCCACCGCGTGATGGGCAATGCGGGCGCGGGTCGCGGCGGTGGGTGATGGTGCGACGCATCAGCGCTTCCGGAAGCCAGATCGACTTCCGCTGCGGCGGTGCGTCCCGCCTGCTGCGCGCGCGTCGACTCGAAGCCTCCAGCGAGGCCGAACTGCACCACGCCTCCGTCGCGTGCCTCGACGAGCGCCTTGAAATCGACCCGGTCGATGAATTCGGTGACGTGTTCCATCTCGTGCGCCAGGAGTTCCGCGAAGTCCTGCGACGCGGGCGGAATCTCGATGTCCACCATCAGCACTCCGGAGAGGTAGCGCCGCGCAACCGAGCGTGCGCGCGTCTGCCCAGGAAATGGTCCGGCACTCAAAGCCACCGACACATACGTTCGCGGCGCGGCGGCGATCTTTGCGCACTGTGCGCGCAAGGTCGGCGAACGCGCGAGCAGCGGCGCGATCAGTCGCTGCATCTCCATCGTGGTCCGAATATTCGCGGGCAACTCGTAGCAGGGAAGCGAACGGTTGATCAGCGCGACCGGGTGCAAGCCGACCGCTGACAGGGTGAAGATGAGAGCCGCGGGCGCGAGCGGGATCACGATGTCTCCACGAAGGCGACAGCCGGTAACGGCCGCCATCGCTACTGGCGAGCAAGGCCGGCGCCAGCCGCACGGTCATCGCTCATGAGCGGCACGCAAGTAGCGAAGCAGCAATCGCTTAGCGGGTGGCGCCGAGCTGGTCGGTCGAAAATGTCGCTCGCATAATTACGACAATTTTGTCTGAATATCTGTGCCTGAACGACAACCCCTGTCAGTTTCCGCCTCGACGGTGAAGACATCTTCGTGGTGCAAGGCACATGTTTTTTGCAACTTACAGGTTGACGACAGCGTTCGGCCCGATCGACAATCCTTTTGGCTCGCCTATCGGAATGACATTTTTGTCCCTATAACCCATGATGACAACGGCCAAGCTTCCGGCACGCAGCACCCCCCCTGACAGTCCCTCGACCGAGCACGAACGGCTCGGGACGCTGCTGCAGATCGGTGAAGCGTTGTCGAGCACGTTGAACGCGAAGACCAGCATCCAGGAGGTGCTCGAAACGCTCGGCCGTCGCCACGCCGTCGCCCGCAGCCTCGTCGTCCTGACGGATGAGGACGGAAAGCAGCTGCACGTCGAGGCTGCCCATGGTTTGAATCGTCCCTCGCATCACATTCAGTACGCGATCGGCGAGGGGGTCATCGGGAAGGTCGTGGAGTCTGGCCGTGCAGTGGTCGTTCCGCGGGTGAGCAAGGAGCCGACGCTCGTGTTTCGCGCGTCGTCGCGCGAGGATCCGCACGAGGAGGAGTCCAGCTTCATCTGTGTCCCGATCGGATTCGACCGGCGCGTCGTGGGCGCGCTTGGCGTCAATCTCAAGTTCAAACCGGATCGCAATTTCGAGCGCTCGAGGGCGTTTTTCAGCGTCGCGGCGTCGATGATCGGTCAGGCGCTCAAAGTGCAACGCCTCATTGCCGCGCAGCACCGGCGTCTCGTGAACGAAAACGCGCATCTGCGGCAGGAGCTGAAGGAGCGCTACGATTTCGCCGGCATCATCGGCAACAGCGGTCCGATGCAGCGCGTCTACGAACAGGTCGCGCAGGTCGCCCGCTCCAACACGACCGTTCTGCTGCGCGGTGAGTCCGGCACGGGCAAGGAGCTCATTGCCCATGCCATTCACTACAACTCGGCCCGCGCGAAGAAGCCGTTCGTGAAGGTCAGCTGCGGCGCGCTGCCCGACACCCTGATCGAGTCCGAGCTGTTTGGCTATGAGAAGGGCGCGTTCACCGGCGCCGATGCCCGGAAGAAGGGCCGCTTCGAACTGGCGGAAGGGGGCACGCTGTTCCTCGATGAGATCGGTGATGTCCAGCTGTCAACACAGGTGAAGTTGCTGCGCGTTCTGCAGGAGCGCGAATTCGAGCGCCTCGGCGGCCACGAAACATTGAAGGCTGACGTCCGTCTGATTGCCGCGACCAACAAGGATCTCGAGCGCGCCATCGAGCAGGGCAAGTTCCGGGAGGATCTGTTCTATCGGCTCAACGTCTTTCCGATCTTCATTCCTCCGCTTCGAGAACGGAAACCGGACGTCCTGCTGCTGGCCGATCATTTTCTGCAGCGGTTTTCCGCAGAGCACGGGCGCGACATTCGCCGGCTGGCGACGCCGGCCATCGACATGCTGGCCTCGTATCACTGGCCCGGCAACGCCCGGGAGCTGCAGAACGTGATCGAACGGGCGGTGCTCGTGTGCGACGGGCACGTGATTCACGCGCACCATCTGTCGCCGACGCTGCAGACAGCGGAGGCGTCCGGCACCGTCATGAGCATCGCTCTGGACGATGCGGTGGCGGCCTACGAGAAGGATTTGCTGCAGGACGCGCTCAAGAGCGCCCGGGGCAATCGGGCCAAGGCCGCTCGTCTCCTGAGGACCACCGAGCGCATCGTCAACTACAAGGTTCGCAAACTTGGCATCGACTGGAAGCGGTTCAAGGCCTGACCGCCGGCCAGTCAATCGCAATTGTCGCCCCTGACTGCAATTCCGTAACAATCGATTCGTCGCGGCCGCCGTTTTCACCCGCGATTTCTTTGAAAACTGCGGTGGCACCCGCTTTGCCCTAGGTAGACGCAGGAGTCTACGCGTCGATGCACATGCGGGCGGCGGGCCGGAACATTCTGATTGTCGAGGACGACGAGAACACGCTGGCAGGTTGGGTGGAGCTGCTGCGGTCGGCGGGCTACCTGGTGACCGGAGTCTCGTCGTACGAAGAAGGACGCCAGCAACTGGCGGCGATGCCTGACCTGCTGATTACCGACGTCCGACTTGGCGTCTACAACGGATTGCAGCTCCTCATGCGCGGCCGCATGGTGAATCCGCAGCTTCAGGGCATCGTGGTGACCGGCTACGCGGACTCGATCGTCCGTCGCGAAGCGGTCTATCTCCACGCGGAGCACCTCGAGAAGCCGGTCGACGCCGATCGACTCCTGCAGGTCGTCGGGAACGCGCTGCGTTCGCCGGCGGCGGCGTTGCGCGTGAACTGAACCTCAGCTTCCAGTTTCCAGCCTCCGGCTTCCAGTTTCCAGTTTCCAGTTTCCGGAGGTTCGGAGCAGCGAGTCGCGTCTTGTCATATAAAGGATCGCTTGCGCAAAAGCGATCATTTCGACGGTCGGAAGTTCTCGAACCCTACCGGCGCGAACGGGCAGCCAATCACAGCACTGCCGAAACTGTTTCGCACGCCGCAGGCGAAGTGGCCGGCCCAGGTGGAAGTGACGCCGCGTCCCGTTCCGCCCCTTGCCGGCGACTCGGCCGTCGTCACCTTCATTGGCCACTCAACGTGGCTGATACAAACGGCCGCCGGGAATGTGTTGAGCGATCCGATGTACTCCCGCCGCGCGGGTCCTTTCAATCTTCTCGGCCCACGCCGCGTTCGTGACGCCGGCGTGCGGTTCGACGATCTTCCGCCCATATCCGTCGTATTGCTCAGCCACAATCATTACGACCATTGCGATCTCCCGACGCTCCGTCGCCTCGCGCAGCGCTTCGATCCTGTCATCGTGACGCCTATCGGTAATGGTCGGCTCGTTCGACGTGCCGGCATTGCGCGCGCCGAAGAGCGTGATTGGTGGGAGAAGGTCCAGTTGAACGGTCTCGATATCACCCTGACGCCGGCGCAGCACTTCTCTGCGCGGGGGCCGTTCGATCGCAACCGCGCGCTATGGTGTGGATTTCGTCTGGAGGCGGGGAGCCTACAGCTCTACTTCGCCGGTGATACAGGATACGGACCGTTCTTTCGCGACATCCGTCAGCGGCTGGGTCCCGCCGATGTCGCGCTTCTTCCGATTGGCGCCTACGAGCCGCGCTGGTTCATGAAGGACATTCACATGAACCCTGCCGAAGCCGTTCAGGCCCACATCGACCTTGAAGCCAGACAGAGCTTCGCGATGCATTTCGGAACGTTTCAGCTGACACCGGAGGCGATTGATGACCCGCTGATCGCTCTCGACGAGGCCTGTCGAGCAAGAGGTGTGAGTGCGGCGGCCTTCCGGCCACTGGAATTTGGCGAATCAATACGAATCTGACGAGTCAGCGGGAAGCCGGCTGGAAGCTGGGAATTAGTTTTGCGCAATCACGTTCTGTCTGAGCGCGCTGCGCGACCGGCGGACCGCCTTGTCGCGGTACATGCGCTCGTCGGCTGCCGCCAGCAGTTCGTCGAAGGAGTGGCCGTCGTTCGGATAGCGGGCGGGCCCGGCGCTGATCGACAGCGAGAGGCGCACGCCCGGACGCGGCTCGAACGGATGCGCCGCGACCGCGCTCTGCAGCTCCTGCACGCGCCGCGCCTCGTGCTCCGGCGGGCAGTCCCAGAGAACCACGACGAATTCATCGCCGGCAAACCTGGCGCAGAGGTCGTTCTGCCGCACGGTCGCCTTGAGCACCGAGCCGATCGCGCGGAGGGCGCGGTCGCCTGCTTCGTGCCCGTAGGTGTCGTTGATCTCCTTCAGCCGATCGAGGTCGAGCACGACGACGCCGATCGAAGACTTGCTCCGCGACGCGTGGGCGAGACCGGTTTCGAACTGGCGATCGAGCGATCGTCGATTCGCGAGCCCGGTCAGCGGATCGGTGTGCGACTCGTGCTGCGTCTGCTCGAAGCGCGTGGAATTGAAAATGACGGCAGCCGCCTGTTCGCTGACGCGGCCGAGAATACGGCGATGCTCGTCGGTGAAGCAATTGGCGACCGAGTGATAGATGACCAGCCCGCCGATCAGTCGTCCGTCAAAGCGCAGCGGGCATGGAAGCAGCGACGTCAGCTCCTCGCCGTGTGCGCCGCGGCCGTCGGCGCATGACGGGAGCCGCAGCGAGATCTCGCTCCACGACTTTGGCTGCCACTTGAACAAGGCTTCCGTCCCCGGACCCTGCGCGTAGCGGCACGCGTAGCCGTCGGTGTCATCGCCCAGGAATAGCGCGCACGTCACGAACGGGACGAGGCGGCTGACTTTTTCCTGGATCAGCGCCATCGCATCCGACACGCCGAGGCTGGAGCCGAGCGCCTGCGCGATCTCGTAAAGCGTCTGCTCTTCGCGGTGCGCGCCGGCGATGTCCTGGAGCGCATCCAGCTCATGCCTCTCGTTCCAGGACGGGTCCGGTGAGGACGCGGCCGCCGCGTCGATCGAGGCTTCGAGTCGGGTGACCAGGAGCTCGACGAGCACGGGATCGAACGCGGTGCCTGCGTACTCGTGCAACAGCGCGATGGCCTCCGCCTCGCTGCGCGCTGGCCTGTACGGGCGATCAGCCTGCAGCGTGCTGAAACAGTCGGCGATCGCGAGCACGCGAGCGCCGAGGGGGATGTCCTTGCCGCGCAGCCCGGCGGGATAGCCAAGACCATCCCATCGCTCGTGATGGCTCAACACCAGGTCGCCGACCGGGCCGGCAAACGGGACGTTCTTGAGAATCTCCGCGCCTACGCGCGGGTGAATTTTGACGCGGTCGAACTCTTCCGGCGTCAGCGCGTCCGGTTTGGAGAGGATATGTTCGGGCACCGCCATGTTCCCGATGTCGTGCAGCAGAGCAGCGGTCCGGACCGCCTGGACGTCCGTGTCCGAGAGCCCCGCCGCTTCGGCGAGCATGGCGGCATACTGCTGAATTGATCGAATGTGGTCGGGAGTACAACCCGCGCGCGCCTCAATCGCAAGCGCGAGCGCTTCAATCGTCGCGAGCTGCACGTCCATGGCGCGCCGTGTCTCGTTCTGTTCTTCCCGGAGCCGCGCAACGACCGTGTGGTAACTGCGGAACACGAGGTACAGCGGGATCGCGAGGAGCGGCAGCCATCCGAACCAGCCGCTGGATGGCCCCGCGGTCGCGAGCGCGGCGAGCGCCGCCCCCGCGAGGTAGCTCGGAGCGCTCCAGAAGAAGTGGCGATGCCAGACGCGCGACACGGGCTGCCGCGTCGACAGTCCGATCGCCGCGGCGACCAGCGCCGTGTTCGTGAAGAAATAGAGCGGCGCGATCACGGCCGCGGTGCGCGCGAGCGCGGCAAATCCTGACGGTCCCGACTCCATCAGGAACGCGATCGGCGCGCCGGCCAGCCACGCGGTCAGCGTCAATGACCCGACGTTGAAAAGGATCCGGTGAAGCGGGTTTCGTGCACCGACCCGGAACGTGCACTGGGTCCAGGCGGTCACCGTGGCGATGCACACCGCTTCCGCCGGTCGGAGGGCAAAGAGCGCCCAGAAATTGATCGCGTGGGACAGCGAGAGGTTCGACTGGCTGCGGCCGAGCGGTAGATCAATCTTCACCGCGGACGTTGCGACGCCGAGTACGAGCAGCAGCAGGAAGAGACCCGTACGTTCGAATTGCAGCTTGGTCGCCGCATCCAGCAGACACAACGCCCCGGCCGTTACGACGACCGCCACATACGCGCGCGCGATGCGGGGCAACGCCGCGAACGTCGGCAGCCCGGGCCTGACGGCGCTCATTCTGGCCTCGCTTCGGCCCGCGCAGACACGACGAGCCGCCGGTTCCCGGACGCGCAGGACACCGGCCGTTGAAGGCCAATCCCGCGCGAGTCACCGCCTACCTCCGCAGACCTGCACACGATTGCACGAGGAGACAGAAGCGTCACAGGAACGCTCGTATCGCAAGGCCGATGCCTGAGCTGGCCGGCCCCGCACACAGGCGACGGCAGCACGGAAGTTAGAAGCTAAGTGGTTGATTAAGAACGGTCGGAGCCCATACGCCGGTGGGGTGCTCCATCACGGGCCGTGAGCGCATCCGGTCGCACAGCTGTTCCGTTTCGGCTCAGTCGTTTCATCTCTGCATCACGAAGGGCCGCGTCGGCTCTCCCAAACGCGGCCCTGCGGGCACACCCGTGGTTTTCTCAGTCGGCAATCACGAGGTGAATGACATTGAGTCGGTAATAGAGGTTGGCGTCGAAACTGCCGTCCTCGAGCCGGTCGGCGAGAGGGGTAGGACTCCACGAAATCAAACGCCGATGGGTTCGTCTCGGTTCCCCAGGGCTCGTTCGCAGAATCGCCAGGCGTTCGGACAACCATAATTGGAGTGGCCGGGGGAGCCGCCCCACGTCGCGCAAGAAGACGGTGCCCGACTGCGCGAACGTCGGCCAGGGGCTTTCATCTGCGTCGGCCGTCTCGATCTCGAGCACGTCTCCGAGACACGACTCGAGCGAGCCCTCGGGCAGGCTGCAATCGATGGCGATGAAGGGCCCCTGTCGCCAGCCGCTGAGCCGATGCAGCCGCCGGGCCACCAGTTCGGCGGTCTCGTTGTCTCCGGTCAGGAGAACGCATGCGTCGGACCGCACAGCATGTGAAAGGTCGATCTCCGGTAGTGAGGGCACGTCCTGCTCCTGGGTATTCATGGTTTCCTCCGAACGCCCGGTCATTTCTTTGCCGGGACGATACGGCGAGCGCGTACGGATCGCCATAAGGAGCAGGTTCGCAAACTACGAGGAAGTCATGAGGAGTTAAGTGGTCACAGGTCATTCACTTACATCGCGAGATGTGTGCCGAATCGGGCGCGTGATACGCTTTTGCCGACCTCGAACCATGGTGGTTTTCCGGCATGACCGCGAGTCGTGAAACTTTCTGCTTTGGTGAGTTCGAACTCGACGTCTCCGCCGGGGAACTTCGGCGGAAGAACCGTCGCGTCAAGCTTCAGCCGCAGCCGTTCAAGCTGCTGCTGCTCCTCGTACGGAAGGGCGGAGCCCTCGTCAGTCGTGAAGAGATTCGCGGGGAACTCTGGCCCGACGGGACGTTCGTGGATTTCGATCAGGCGGTCAACTTCTCGATCAGGCAAATCCGCGACGCGCTGGGTGACGATGCCGAGCGGCCGCTGTATATCGAGACGGTCCCTCGTCGCGGGCACCGGTTCATCGCCCCAGTCACCAATCCTGGCCAGGCACCGCCGCGTCTTCCACTATTTCCAATGAGTGCAACCGGGATTCGGCTCGAAAAGGCGCTGTGGACCAATATCGCCGAGCTGAAGATGGCCGAGTCCCGCCGCCGCCGCTACCTGTGGATAACGCTCTGCGTCCTAGCTGCGGCCCTGGTGGTTACAGTGGTGCTTCTCCTGCGTCGCTGACGGCCCGTGAGAAAGCCGCCGATTCGCTAAAGGGAACGGAGTTCCTCTGTCGACTCTTTCTGTTCGTCGCGGCGGAAACGGCACTAAGATTGACGCCATGCGGAAGGCCCTTGCCGTAGCGGTGTCAGCCGCGGCCTGCCTGCTTTCGGGTTCCGTTGGCCGCAGCGTCATCGTCCGGGCGCAGACGGCTCCGGCGGCGACCCCAATCAGCTTCAATCGGGAGATCCTCCCGATCCTCGCGAACAACTGTTTCGCGTGTCACGGGCCAGACGAGAAAAAGCGCGAAACCAAGTTCCACTTCGATACGCAGGAGGGGATGTTCCTCAAGAAGGGCGTCATCGAACCAGGGAACGCCGAGGACAGCCTGCTGGTCGAGAAGATCACCGATCCCAACCCGAAGGATCGGATGCCCCCGCTCGAGTCCGGGCATAGCCTGACGCAAAAGCAGATCGACCTCCTGCGCCGCTGGATCGATGAAGGCGCGAAGTGGGATACGCATTGGGCATACGTGCCCCCGAAGCGGCCGGAGTTGCCGACGGTGGTTCAGAGCTCCTGGGTCCGCAACCCGATCGATCAGTTCATCCTGGCGCGGCTCGAACGCGAAGGCCTCAAGCCCTCACCCGAAGCGGACAAAGCCACGCTGCTGCGTCGCGTCAGCTACGACCTCACTGGCCTGCCGCCGACCCCTGCCGAGGTCGACGCGTTCCTCGCTGACAACTCGCCCGACGCGTACGAAAAACAGGTCGACCGGCTGCTCCATTCGCCGCACTACGGTGAACGGATGGCGATGCCCTGGCTCGATGCCGCGCGTTACGCCGACACGCACGGGTATCACATCGACAGCCTGCGCGGGATGTGGCCGTGGCGCGACTGGGTGATCAACGCGTTCAACACCAACATGCCGTTCGACGAGTTTGCGATCGAGCAGCTCGCCGGCGATCTGCTGCCCAATGCGTCGCGCGACCAAAAAATCGCGTCAGGCTTCAATCGCAACCACATGATCAATTTCGAAGGCGGAGCGATCGCCGACGAATATCAGGTCGAATACGTGGTCGATCGTGTCGAAGCGACGTCCAGCGCGTTCATGGGGCTCACCATGGGCTGTGCGCGCTGCCACTCGCACAAATTCGATCCGATTACGCACAAGGAGTTCTACGAGTTCTTCGCCTTCTTCAACTCCGTTCCCGAGGTCGGACTCGATGGGAGAACTGGAAATGCGGTCCCAGTCCTGCCGCTGCCGACGCCGGAACAGCAGGCGCGGCTTGACGAGCTGAATTCCGCGATTTCGACACGCGAGACCGCTCTCGCGGATACGGTCGTGGGGCCGTTGCAGCGCGAATGGGAGAAGGTCGTTACCGCGAAACCTGCCGAGCCGGATGTCGCGGGTCTGGTCGCGCATTACGAGCTGGACGGCAACTTCTCGGACGTGTCCGGCCGCTATCAGCATGGCAGGACGGTGGTTGGAGATCCGACTTTTGACTCCGGACGCGTCGGCAAGGCAGCGTCGTTCGACGGCGATACCGAGGTCAGCTTTGGGAACGTCGCTCCCTTCGATCGCGGCGACCAGTTCAGCCTTGCGGTATGGCTGAAAGGACGCGGCAATCTTCCGATCTCCGTCTTCCAGAAAATCGAGAGCGCCGATCGCCATCGAGGATACGAGTGGCGGCTCGATGACATCACGCTCGTGGGCATCCAGAAATGGGCGGCACGCCTGGCCATCCGCCTCGCCGGTGATGCGGCCGATGATGCCATCGAGATCCGGACGCGCGAGCGGTTGACGCTCGGCGACTGGTACCACGTTGCCCTCACCTACGACGGATCGGGCAAAGCCGCCGGGCTCGGACTGTACTTGAATGGTGCGAAGCTCGACGTCGAGGTCGTGCGCGACGCGCTCTCTGGAAAGATTGCCACCGATTCGCCGTTGCGCGTCGGCAGCAAGGATCTCGGCAAGCCGTTCATCGGTCAGCTTGACGACCTGCGCTTGTACAGCCGGATCCTTTCGCCGCAGGAAGTCGAGGATCTCGCCATCCATCATCCGATGCGCGTCATTCTGTCCGGTGTGACCGGCAAGGCATCGAAAGAGGAATCGGACCGAACCCGCGACTATTTCCTGACCTACGCGGCATCCGAGTCGGTGCGAACCACCTACCGTGAATTGAAGGCCCTGCGGATTCAGAAGGACGATCTCGTCAAGCTCATTCCGACGACGATGGTGATGAGCGAGATGAAGAATCCGCGGGAAACGTTCATCCTGGCGAGAGGCGACTACCGGAATCACACCGACAAGGTGCAGCCAGGCGTTCCCGCCATTCTTCCGCCGCTGCCAAAGGATGCGCCGCTCAACCGTCTCACGCTCGCGAAGTGGCTCGTCGATCCCGGTCATCCACTCACCTCACGCGTGGCGGTGAATCGCTACTGGCAGACCTACTTCGGCGTCGGCATCGTCAAGACGCAGGAGGACTTCGGCGTGCAAGGAGAGCCGCCGGTCCATCCCGAGCTGCTCGATTGGCTCGCCACCGAATTCGTGCGAACCGGTTGGGACGTCCGCGCGATGCAACGGCTCATGGTGACGTCGGCCGCCTACCGGCAGTCGTCGAAGACGACAGCGGCGCTGCGCGAGAAGGATCCGGAGAACCGGTTGCTCGCGCGCGGTCCGCGCGTCAGGTTTCCTGCCGAGACGATCCGCGACACGGCGCTCGCCGCGAGCGGCCTTCTCAACGGCGCGATCGGCGGCCCGAGCGTGCTGCCCTATCAGCCGAAGGGGATCTGGGAGGAGCTGGCGTTCGGCGATGGGTTCTCGGGTCAGGCGTACGAGCAGAGTCATGGCCCCGATCTCTATCGCCGCGGCATGTATACGCTGTGGAAACGAACGGCGCCCCCTGCGTCATTGGCAACCTTCGACGCGCCCGATCGGGAGAAGTGCACCGCTCGACGTGCGCAGACGAATACGCCTCTTCAGGCGCTCGTGTTGCTGAACGATCCCACCTACGTCGAGACCTCACGCGCGCTTGCCGAGCGCGCGATCAAGGAAGGTGGAACGGATCCCGGCAGCCGAATCGCTTATGCGTTCCGGCTGGCGACCGCCCGTAAACCGTCGAAGGAAGAGGTCAAGGTGCTGCGTTCGCTCTTTGATGGGCGGCTGACCGCATATCGCCACGATCGCCAGGGAGCGCTGAAGCTCCTCGGTGTCGGCGAGTCGCCGCGCGATCCGCGGCTCGACGTCGCGGAACTGGCTGCCTATGCAACGGTGGCGAGCGTCATTTTCAACCTCGATGAAACGGTGACGAAGCAGTAGGGCAAAGTTCAAAGTTAAAAGTTAGAAGTTAAAAGTCGTTCAGACCCAACGGCAGTTCCATGGACATTAAGCATCAGATCGATTTGCAGCTGACCCGTCGTCAGTTCTTCGGGCGTTCGGCGCAAGGCATCGGCATCGGTGCGCTGGCGTCGCTGCTCGGGCCGGATCTGTCGGCGCTTGCCGCAGGTCTTGACCAGGGACGCGACCCGAGAACCGGCGGGCTCGTCGGCTTGCCGCACTTCGCGCCGAAAGCGAAGCGCGTCATCTTCCTTCATCAATCGGGCGGCCCTTCTCAGCTTGAAACGTTCGATTACAAGCCGGCGCTCGCGAAACTGCAGGGCACGCAGATTCCCGACTCCGTACGCCAGGGACAACGTGTGGCGCAGACGATGGGACAGTCGCAGCTGCTCGTGGCGCAGTCGACGTTCGGCTTCGCGCGTCACGGTCAGTCAGGAACGTGGGTCAGCGAGTTGCTTCCGCACACGGCAAAGATCGTCGACGACATCACGGTCATCAAGACGATGAACACGGAGGCGATCAATCACGATCCGGCCATCACCTTCATCCAGACCGGTTTTCAGCAGCCAGGGCGTCCGAGCATGGGCGCGTGGCTCAGCTACGGTCTCGGGAGCGAGAACCAGAATCTGCCGGCGTTCGTCGTCTTGCTCTCGCAGGCGCACGCGATCAACACCGATCAGCCGCTGTTCTCGAGGCTGTGGGCGAGCGGATTCCTGCCGTCGAGCTATCAGGGCGTGCGGTTCCGCGCTGGCAGCGCGCCTGTACTCTTTCTCGAGGACCCGCCGGGAATCACGAAAGTCACGCGGCGCCAGATGCTGAACGCGGTCGAGGCGCTCGATCAGATCAGCCATGACGCGTACGGCGATCCGGAGATCGAGACCCGGATCGGCCAGTACGAGATGGCGTACCGGATGCAGACCTCGGTGCCGGACCTGATGGATCTGTCGAAGGAGCCGGATTCCGTCTTCGAAATGTATGGGCCGGAATCGCGGAAGCCGGGAACCTACGCGGCCAACTGCTTGCTCGCGCGGCGATTGGCCGAGCGCAACGTCAGGTTCATCCAGCTGTACCATCGCGGCTGGGATCAGCACAAGGATCTGCCGCGCGATCTCGCGCTCCAGTGCCGCGGAACCGATCAGCCCACCGCCGCGCTGATCACCGATCTCAAGCAGCGCGGTCTGCTGGATGACACGCTCGTCGTGTGGGGCGGTGAGTTCGGGCGCACGGTGTTCAGCCAGGGGAAAATCACCGACGCGAACTACGGGCGCGATCATCATCCCCGCAATTTCTGCATGTGGGTCGCAGGCGGCGGCATGAAGCGTGGCGCCGTCATCGGCGAAACCGATGACTTCAGCTACAACATCGTCTCCGATCCGGTCAGTGTGTACGATCTCCAGGCGACGATCCTGCACACCCTCGGGATCGATCATAAAAAGCTGACGTATCGATTCCAGGGACGCGACTTCCGCCTCACCGACGTGCACGGCGACGTCATCGACAAGATGCTCGCATGACGTTGGATTCACGGGCTTCTCCGAAGTTCTGTAGAGTTCGTTCGTCAAGCCGATCGAATCCGCCAGAACGAACCCTGTAGAACCGGAGCACGAACCCGGCAGAACCTAGTAGATCCCAGTAGAACCTTGTAGAACCCGGGAAAACCTGGCGGACTCCTGCCCGGCACGTGAACAGCTACTTCTTGTTTTCAGGACGAGTGACATGACATCGACAACACGACTGATTCTGATCGCCGTCGCGCTGACCGGCTTGCTGAGCGCACCACTTCGCGGCGGCGCCGTGCAATCGGCGGCGCCTGTGACGAAGGCGTTCGTCGACGGGACGGGACCAGGCTGGAAGACGCTTGCCGAAACCGATTTCGCGGGCGTGAACGGCAACCAGGATACGTGGGCGTGGAAGGGTGAAGTGCTCGCGAGCACGGGACTGCCAATTGGCGTGCTGCGAACGCGGCAGACCTATACGAACTTCGAACTCGTGATCGAGTGGCGGCATCTCAAGTCGGCTGGGAATTCGGGCGTATTCGTCTGGGTTCCAAACCAGGCGCTCGCGGGGCTCAAACCCGGCGTGCTTCCGGATTACGGCATCGAAGTCCAGATGCTCGATCACGGATTCCGCGAGCAGTACGAAAAATCCTCCGGCCGAAAAGGTGACTGGTTCACGACCCACGGCGACATCTTTGCGGTCGGCAAGTCGAAGCTTCAACCGTTCGCCCCTTCGTCACCGAACGGTTCGCGCAGTTTCCCACGCAAGGAGCTGAGCCGCGGCGTCGGAGAGTGGAATCACTACTACGTGCGAGGGATCAACGGCGAGCTGCGGCTGTGGGTCAACGGCGAAGAGGTGTCCGGCGGCAGCGGCGCCGACCCGCGCACCGGATATCTCTGTCTTGAAGCCGAGGGGTCGCCGGTGGAATTCAAGAACATCCGCGTGCGTGAAGTCTCCTGATTGTTGCAAGGCGGCCGCGAGGTCAGATGCGAGCGAGCGCAGCGAAGCGAAGCGAGTGATATTTGACAACCAGCTTCGTCTGGTGGCAGGCTCCCCGGCACGATCGGTTCTCGATCGACTCGACTCGTCTCGCACGCAGCGAAGCTTCGGCTGGTTCAGGGGAGGGAGCAGCCATGATAAAGCGTTCCGCCTTCGCAGCAGTGTTGTTCGTGGTGACCGCGTCCGCCTGGACTGCACCCGTCGCCGCGCAGGTGACCACCGGCACGATTGTCGGCACGGTCAGTGATCCGAACGGCGTCGTTCCGGGCGCAACCGTCGTCATTCATGAGGTCAACCAGGGCACATCGGCGACGTTCGTCACCGATGCCACCGGTAGCTACACTGCGCCGTTTCTGACCCCGGGAACCTACCGCATCGAGATCAATGTGTCCGGCTTCAAGAAGTGGGTGCGCGACGGCGTGATCCTTCAGGTCAATCAGCGCGCGCGGGTGGACGCCGCGCTCGAAGTTGGCCGGTTGGAGGAAACCACCACCGTCGTTGCCTCCGCGCCGCTTCTTCGCACCGATTCGTCCGAGGTCGGGACGGTGATCGAGGAGCGGGCGATCAAGGAACTGCCGCTCAACGGCCGGAACTTCGCGACGCTCGTTTATCTGACGCCTGGAATCACTCCCGGACAGGCCGGGGAGAACCTCTCCGGAGCGAGCACGTTCAACCCTCGCGGCGCATCGAATTTCAACGCGCTCGGGCATCAGGCAAACGCCAACGCCTGGCTGATCGACGGCATCGACAACAACGAGTACACGTTCAACACCGTGATCATCGCGCCGTCGGTGGAGCAGGTGCGCGAGTTCAAGGTGCTGTCCGGTGTGTTCTCCGCCGAGTTCGGCCGGGGTGCCGGCGTCGTGTCGGTGGCGACCAAGTCCGGGAGCAACATGCTTCATGGCACGGTGTTCGAATACTTGCGGAACGACGCGTTCGACGCGCGGAATTTCTTCGTGCGCAAGGTCCCACTTGCCGGTGGGGGGTTGCAGAAGGATCCGATCCCGCCGCTCGATCGCCATCAGTTTGGCGGCGCCGTCGGAGGTGCGCTCGTCATCCCGGGCGTCTACGACGGGCACAGCCGCACCTTCTTCTTCACCGACTACGCGGGGCTGAAGGAAAAGCGCGGCCAGGTGTTCGTGAACACCGTGCCCACGGCGCAGACCCGCAACGGCGACTTCAGCGATTTTCGCGACACGAGCGGCAACCTGATTCTCGTTTACGATCCGCTCACGACGCGTCCGAATCCTGACTTCGATTCGACCAAGCCGGTCAGCGCGACGAACGCGCAGTTCCTGCGCGATCAGTTTCCGGGAAACATCATTCCGCAGAACCGGATCAACCAGGTCGGCCGCAACGTCGCCAGCATCTACCCGCTGCCGAATGGTCCGGGGAATTTCAACAACTACACATCGACCGTCAATCGCGACGTGACCGACAATGTGTTCTCCGGCCGCGTCGATCATCGAGTTTCGGACAAGGATTCGTTCTACGTCAGGTTCAACTGGGGCAAATTCAAGCTCGACGCGCCGCAGGGCCAGGCCGCGTGTTGTCTGCCGACCCCGCCTGAAGCGGCGTCACGGTTCGATTTGGGTCCTTTTGTGGCCGGCATCCAGAACACCCGGCTGACCACGCACGGCGCCGCGTTCAACTACGCGAAGGTCATCTCTCCGACTCTCGTCAACGAACTACGCACCGGCTACGCCAAGACAGTGCCGTTCACGTTTCAGTCGGACTTCGGCACGCACGCCGCCGATTCCCTGGGGATTCGTGGCATCAACGTCACGGAATTCACCACCGGTCTTCCCAACATCAACGTGCCCGACCTGACCGGCATCTCCGGAGGCCCGGCGTTCCTGCCGGTAAACCCGAAGCAATTCCACTGGCAGATTGAAGACTCACTTGTCTGGCTCAAGGGCCGGCATCAACTGAAGACCGGATACCGGCTGGTCGATCGATATCCGTCGCCTTTCACCAACACCGACACACGTGGCACGATCAACTTCGTGCGGAACTACACGAATAACCCGGTGACCAATAGTCCCGGGTCCGGCCTCGCCTCGCTCCTCACGGGCTATATCAACAACGCCGCGCGCGGCTATCTAATTGAGCCCTACACGCTTCGGACCCAGGAGCACGGTCTGTTCATTCAGGACGACTTCAAGGCCAACCCCAGATTCACGCTCAACGCGGGGCTTCGCTATGAGATCTTTGGCGCCGAGACCGAAGAGCACAACAAGATCGTGAACTTCGATCCGGTCAATCTCCGACTGATCTACGCGGGCGAGGATGGCGCCAGCTTGTCGGTCAACAAGAAAACCCAGCACGGTCTGGCGCCGCGTCTCGGGTTGACCTACGACCTCTTCGGCAATTCGAGCACCATTCTTCGCACCGGCTTCGGCATCACTTACTTTCCCGAGCAGCCGTCGGCGTCGAACATGATCGGCCAGCAAGTGCCGTACACGATTTCGCAGAACGTGAGTTATGCGACCAATACGTCCGACTTCTCGGCCGTTCGGACGATCGACGATCCGTTTCCACCGATCGTGCAGGTCAAGCCGCGGACGACCGCCGAGCTCCAAGCGGCAAACCCGCGCGTACTCGGGCATTCGTTCGAGAACGAAACGCCGTACGCCGAGCAGTGGCATTTCGGCATCGAGCGCCGCGTGCTCTCGGCGATGGCGGTCGAGCTCACCTACGCAGGCAGTGCGGGCAAACACCTGGTGCTCTGCTACAACCCCAACGAATTGCAGCCCGGGACCGGTTCGCAGCAGTCTCGTCGGTTGATTCAGCCACTGAACAACTTGAGCAACATGGTGCAATGCGATCCGCGCAATCAGTCGACGTATCACAGCGGACAGTTGAAAGTCACCCAGCGGTTCAGCGGCGGTCTGCAGTTCCTCGGCAGCTACACGTATGGCAAGTCACTCGACTACGGTGGGTCAGCGGCGAGCGGCGGCGGCGCGGTGGGCAACCCGCAAACAGTCACCAATCTCGAGGCCGGACACGGGCCCTCGGGGTTCGACGTACGGCATCGCGCTGTGATAAGCGGGGTCTGGGAACTACCGTGGGGACCTGGTCGGCGGTGGATGAACGACTCGGGCGTGCTGGGCGTGGTCGTTGGCGGCTGGCAGCTCTCCGGCATCGGTACCGTCACGACAGGGCGGCCGTTCACGGTGTTCATGCAAAACGGCGTCAACAACGGCGCACCGAGCTGGCCCGACCGGATCGGCTCGGGTGAACTCGACCATCCGACGGTGGACAAGTGGTACAACCCGGCCGACTTCAAGGCGCCGCCCGCAAACAATTACGGAAACACCGGCCGCGGCATCCTCTACGCTCCCGGGCACGTGAACGTAGACACGTCGCTGTCCAAGCGCTTCACGATATCGGGACGCAGCAACTTCGAGTTCCGGTGGGATGCGTTCAACCTGTTCAATCACCCCGGCTTCGGATTCCCGAATCAGAATTTCGATTCGCCGACGGCCGGACGCATTACGTCGACGATCGTGGACAACCGGTCGATGCAGTTTTCGTTCAAGGTGAACTTCTAAATCGCGGCTCGCGGCTCGCGGCTCGCGGTTCGCTTCGTTGGCTGAGCGGAAAGTCGTAGCGATGAGGCGGCGCGAGCCAAAGGCGAGCGCTGGCAGGCGCTGGGGTGCCCGCCTTCGACAAGGCTTCGGCGAGGTCTCGCCGTAGCGCATGATCAACACTGCGCGGAGGCGGAGGGCCCCAGCGCAAAGTGAGAAATGCAGACAGTGAACGGAGCGCTCCCCATGAAACCGGTAATTGAATCGTTGTTGCACGACACGCCGTCAACCGTCGACCGACGCTCCTTCTTCAAGACTCTGGGCGTCAGCGCCGCGGGCGCGCTGGCGATGACCGGCCCCGCCTCTGCGGATGCCAGCGCGAACGTCATTCAGTCGAACGTCAAGCGTGCGTCCGAGCCATCGGCGCTCAAGATCACCGATATGAGGATTGCGGTGGTCGTCAACGCGCCGATGACGTGCCCGTTGATTCGCATCGACACGAATCAGGGCCTGGTCGGATGGGGCGAAGTACGCGACGGCGCCAGCGAGACCTACGCGCTGATGCTGAAGGCTCGAATCCTCGGCGAGAACCCCTGCAACGTCGACAGGATCTTCCGGAAGGTCAAGCAGTTCGGTGCGCCGGCGCGTCAGGCCGGCGGAGTGTGCGGCGTCGAGATGGCGATGATGGATCTCGCCGGAAAGGCCTGGAGCGTTCCGTGCTGGCAGATGCTCGGCGGAAAGTTTCGCGATCGCGTGCGTCTCTACGCCGACACGACCGAACGGGACACGCCGCAGGAGCAGGGACAATTGCTGAAGGAGCGCATCGACAAGGGCATCACGTTCCTGAAGCAGGATTTCGGGATCGGCCTCTTGAAGGACGTGCCCGGCTCGCTGTCGATGCCGCTTGGAACCAATATCGGCGGCGGAGAGCGTGTCATGCACCCGTTCACCGGCATCGAGATCACGGACAAGGGAATCGCGTGGCTCTCGGATTGGGTCGGTCAGATCCGGCAGGTGATCGGGATGGAGATCCCGCTCTCGACTGATCACTACGGACACATCAGCGTCAACAGCTGCATCAAGCTGGCGCGCGCGATGGAGAAGTGGAACCTCGCGTGGATGGAGGACATGGTGCCGTGGCAGTTCCCCGAACTGCTCAAACAGATCAAGGACTCGACCACGGTGCCGATTCTCACCGGAGAGGACATCTATCTGAAGGAACCATTCATGAAGCTCATCGAGATGGGGGCCGTCGACATGATCCATCCCGATCTCGCAAGCTCCGGCGGGCTGATGGAAACCAAGAAGATTGGTGACTACGCCATGGAACACGGTGTGGCAATGGCGATGCACTTTGCCGGCACGCCCGTCTCATTCTTGGCCAACGTGCACTGCGCGGCGGCGACCGAGAACTTCATCGCGCTCGAACATCACTCGCTCGACGTGCCGTGGTGGGAGAGCCTGGTGCGGACGACGAGCGGCAAGCCGCTGGTTGAAAAAGGATTCGCTGCCGTTCCGGATTCGCCGGGGCTCGGCGTCGAGCTCAACGAGGAGGTCGTCAAACAGCACCTCCGGCCCAAGTCGGAGTACTTCGCCCCCACCCCGGAATGGGATACCGTGCGCAGCAACGATCGACCGTGGAGTTAGGGCGTCCCTGAGTCGGTGAGGCGGTCAAGGGACAAGGCAAAAGGGAAAGGCAGAAGGGAAAAGGGAAAGACAATCCCTTTTCCCCCTGAGCGACTACTTCGCCTTCGCGGGCATGGTGATCTTTTCGATCGTGACCGTGTCGCCTTTCATCGTACCGGTGATTTCCACTTCGTGGCCGGCGTGGGTCTTCAGCGCAGCAAGATCCTGGTTGGCGATGTTGTAGACCTTGTCCTTGTCGCCGATGAAGACGTACTTCTCGCCGCCCTTGACGCAACCCTCGACGCATTCCCGGTCGGTCATCTTCTTGGTGCCGTGCTCGCCGTCCTTGTGCATCGCCTTGCACATCGCGTCGCTGATCCGGCCCTTGTAGGTGTCCGCCATCAGCCCGGGAGCCGAAAACAGCGCGATTGCCGCGATACACGCCAGGGTCTTTCTCATAGTTACCTCCACCTCCATTAAGCGCCGCACAGTCTAGCAGATCGAACCGCGAATCGCGAGCCACGAACCGCGAGTCGCGAGTCGCGAGTTTATCCCTTGTAATGCAGTAACCACCGTGGCAGCACGAGCGTGATCCACGGCGATGCCGCAACCAGCGCGAGGCCTGCGAGCAGGGCCAACAGGTACGGCATGAATGTCCGGCTCACATCGTCGATATCGACACGGCCGACGCTGGCTGCAATCGTCAGCCCGACTCCGACGGGCGGCAGAAAGAACGCCACGCCCATCGCGGCGATCACGACGATCCCGTAGTGCACCGGATCGATTCCGATCGATCGACTGATGGGAAAGAGGATCGGGCCGAAGATCAGCAGCGCTGGCAGGCCCTCGAGCAGCGCCCCAATGACGACGAACAGTGCGATCGTCATCGTCAGGAACTCGACCCGCCCGGCGCCGGCGCCACGAATCCATTCGCCCAGCATCTGCGGCACCCACTCGCGTACGAGGATCCAGGCAAACGCAGACGCTGCGGCCAGAACCCAGAGCGTGGTCGACGTGACGACCCCGCTCTGCGCAAGCTGACCGACGATCTCGCCGCGCTTGATGCCGCCCATCGCGATCCCCGCGACGAGCGCGTACACCACCGCGAGCAAGGCGGCTTCGGTCACCGTGGTGAACCCCGAGAAGATTCCACCGAACAGCAGGATTGGAAGACCTGTCGGTACTACCGCCCGTCGCGCCGCGCGCCACACATCGGCGCGGGTGAGCGGCGCGCTGATCGGCCACTTCTGCCGTCGCGCCCTGATCGCGATGAGCAGGAGCAACGCCGCCGCGAGCACGAATGCCGGCAGAAAACCGGCGAGAAACAACGTGACGATCGACAGGTTGACGAGCGATCCGAGCACGACCATCGTCAGGCACGGCGGCACGAGAATCCCCATCGCCGACGCCGCGGCGACCACACTGACCGATTCGGCGCCCGAATAGCCGGCGCGCCGCATCGATGGAACGAGCAACGAGCTGATTGCCGAGACGTCTGCGGTTGTCGATCCCGAGATGCCCGAGAAGAGAATCTCCGCGACGACGGCAACCATCGCCAGCCCGCCGCGTACGCGGCCGACGATGGCCATCGCGAAGTCAACGGTGCGCTCCGAGATTCCGCCCGCCTCCATCAATACGCCGGCGACGATGAAGAGCGGTATGGCGAGGAGGACGAATGAATCGACGCCGCCGAGAATCTTGATTGGAAGAATGATGAGGCTGACGCCGCCGATGCCGAGAAGGTAGGTGAGCGACGTCAGCGCCAGTGTAAACGCGAGCGGGACGCCGAGCGCGGCAGTGATCAGGAAGCCGACGATCAACACGACGAGCGGCGCCGCGCCGGCGACGAGCGGCACCAGCACCGACGCGATCGAGAGGCCGGCGGCGCCAACAGACCAGAGCAGCGACGTTCGATCTCGCCACGCGGCGATGCCGTCGCGATACACCTGCTGGATCACGACCGCCGACATCATCAGCAGCGCAACCGGAAGAACGCCGGAGATCGCTGCGCCCGACAGGCCGCTTGCTGGAAGGCGCTCGCCCGCGCTGGCCACCGTGAGATGCCAGGCCGGCACGACGAGGCTGAGGAAGAACGCCAGGAGCACCAGCTGGAGTCCGCGTTCGACAGCGGCTCGCTTCTGATCGGGGAATACGCGCAGCAGCGCGGTGACCCGCGGATGCTGCGTGTGCCGCAACGCCGACACGCCGCCGATGCACATCAGCCAGGCGAGGAGCAGTCGCGCAATCTCTTCAGTCCAGGGAATTGGCTGACGGAAGACATGCCGTCCGATCACCTGGAGTCCGACGACCGTCGCTTGCGCGACGACCAGGATCGCGATGGACCAGCGCAGCGCGTGATCCTCCCACGGGAGTCCGGCAGGCCGTTCGGCTACGGCGACAGTCATGCCCTGATTGCGTCGAGCCAGGGGGTTGCGTCCAGCGCTCTCGCTTCCCGTTCCCACAACCGCTCGGCCGGCTCACGAAACGCGTGCGCGTCGAATTCGCGAATCGTCATCCCGAGCCCTGCCAGCTGGGTCGTTGCCGCGGAGTCCTCGCGGGGACCGACGACGCGCTGTGCCGCCGACGCCTCGAGTGCGGCGTGTTCGAGCGCGACGCGGACGTCGGGCGAGAGTTGCGCCAAGCTCCGAGCAGACGCAAACAACCCGATCACTCCGGCAATGTGACGCGTCCGCGCCATGTGATGCGCGACCTCATAAAAGCGCTGCTGCACGGTGGTACTGGCATCGTGTTCATAGCCGTCGATGACGCCGGTTTGTAACGACGTGTAGACCTCGCCAAACGCCATCGGTGTCGGACTGGCGCCCATCAACTCGATGGCCTTGACATAAATCGGCGACTGAATCGTTCGAATCTTGAGTCCCGAGAGCTGACCCGCCTCGATAATGTCGCGCGATCGTGTCACGACCTGCCGGAAGCCAAACGAGTCTCCCCACGCGAGCGGTCGCATCCGCACCGCCTGCTCGAGGTAGTCCGCCGCATCGCGTCCGACGCGATTATCGACGACCCGGTGCACGTGATCCCAGTCGCGCCAGAGAAACGGAAAGTCGAAGACCTGGAGCCTTGGTGCGACACTGCCCCAGATCGCTGTGCCTGACACCATGAAGTCGACGAGCCCCTCCTGAACCTGTTGAACGACTTCGCGCTCCTGACCCAGAGTGCCGCTTGGAAAGATTCGTATTGTGACCGCTCCGGCGGTGGCCTTTTCCGCAAGCGTGCGAAACGTCTCGCCGAACACGTGCAGCGCGGTCGGCCCGGCCGACATCGAGTGCGACAAGCGCAACACAACCGGTCCGGGACCGCCGCGGCTTCGGCATCCCGGCGCCAGTACGGTCGCCCCGAGCGCGCCCAGGAAACGGCGTCGACCAATCGCGTGCGGCATGGGTTCGGACATTATGGTTGGTCCGGGCGAAAGTTCGTCCGGGAAACTTTGAACGGGTCATACTGGGCGGCACACCATGATTGACCAGCACATACGTCAGCTCGACGATGAGGGCTACGTCGTTCTCGAATCCGCCATGCCTGATGGGTTGCTGTCCCGACTGCGATCGCGCATCCTCGAACTGTTCGAGGAAGAAGGGGAGAATGCCGGCCGTGAGTTTCGAGGGGAGGAGCACGCGCATCGGCTCGCCAATCTCGTCGACAAGGGGGAAGTGTTTCGCGAAGCGATCGCTCTCCCTCACGTGCTGCAGCTCGTGCGTCATGTCCTTGGGGGCGACGGCAAGTTGAGTAGCCTCAACGCACGCTCAGCCGATCCGCACACGGATGTTGGACAGCCGCTCCACGTCGACATGGGTGCGATTCCCGACGAGAAGGGCTACTGGGTCTGTAATACCGTCTGGTTGCTCGATGATTTCACGCGAGAGAACGGTCCGACGCGGATGATCCCAGGATCGCACCGATGGGGAACGAAGCCGCAGGACGTGCTCGACGATCCGCTGGCGCCGCATCCGCACGAAGTGCTCCTTCTGGCGCCGGCCGGCAGCATCGCGGTGATGAACGCACACATGTGGCACGGAGGGACAGCGAATCACACATCGTCGCCGCGGCTGGCGATGCACGCGTTCTACTGTCGGCGCGACAAGCCGCAGCAGCAGTATCAGAAACAGTTGCTGCGGCCGGAAGTGCAGGCGGCGTTGACGCCGGAGCTCCGCCGGCTGCTCGCGGTCGACGATCCGTTGAATGATGAACTGAGCTCCGCGGTGACGGTGCGAAGCGGATTTCTGAAATAGAGGGTGGGCGGTGGAAGTGCTTCCGAACAGCCGCGGGGTTCAGGCCGACGTGTCTCGCATGAGCAGTGGATCGCCGCCGCCGTTTTCAAGCGACTCGGGAACGGCAAGCTTCCGATCGATCAGCGCGAGCAATGCCGACGGTGAAATCGGTTTGACGAGGTAGCTCGCGCCGAAAACATTGGCATCGGCGCGGAGCACAGTATCGTCGAATCCGGTGACGACGATCGCGGGAATATGGACCTGGCCAGTGGAGAGCAGCTGAAGACCGTTGAATGCCCCGAGCCGCACGTCGACGATGAGGAGATCGGGCGTGCGATCACGCAGGACGAGCTTCCCGTCCTCGAAGCTGCCGGCAAGGAATACCTCGTATCCGGCGTCTTCCAGCAGCTCCTTCATGCCTGCCAGATAGGCTTGGTCGTCGTCGACGATCAAGATACGAGCTCGCATCAGTGCAGCTCCTGTCATTCGTGGTGAGGCCGTCCGGCGGCTCGACCGGACCGTCGTATTCGGGCCAGTATTGCACAGTTTTAACATTGCCGACATCGCCTTTTGACGTCCCTGACATCCGGTAGTGCTAGCCGTCGCGGATCCTTTCGCCGTATTGCTGGGCTTGCCCGGCAAGCCCCCCATATGAGTTATCGACCGCGACGTGGGCACTGTGTATGCCCTGCGGGGCAGGGTGGGGGCGAACGACGTCGAAACGTACGCGACCGGGGCCGGCAAAGGCAGCACCTGCGAAGAGGTGCAGTCAGTCAGTCATCCGGGCGGTCAGTGTGAGACCGCCGGAGATTGAAGGCGACGGATGTGGGCCTGCAGTTTGGCGATTTGATTCTTCAGGCGGCGGCGGTGCGCCTCATGTTCCTGTGTGTTGACTGGTTTCTGCTCGAGCGCAGCGTGTTCCTGCCGGAGCGTATCCACTTCCCGTCGCAGCTGTTCATGCTCGGCGTCAAGATTGTCGCGTTCGCCCACACGTGATTGTCTCACGTCGGACGCCTCGTGACGCGTGGCTTTTGCGTCAACCCGGGCAGCGTCAGGGCTCTGGTTGCCGTAGCGTGTCAGCGACGATTGCCTCGACCTGGCGCGTGGTATCGGGGAGCAGTTCCCACAGCCAGAGTCGTGCCCCGACTTCGTGGCGTCGAACCGGACAGGCCGGACCGGGCGCTTCGACGATTCGCGAATGCGCGATTCCGGTGGCCGGGTTACACGACACGTAGACCCTGCAGCCGCACCACAGCATGACCGTGTAGGACATGTCCAGCATGATGCGCGCGAGGCATGACGGGCGTGTGTCAGGCGCGTAAATCCGTGGCGAACTTCGATGTCCGGCCAGGGACGATCAGCCCTCCGGCCTTGCTGGTTTACGGCCGACCCGTCGGCCCGGCCGTCGCGGGCCCAAGCGGCAGCGCCGCGCGCCCAGCAACTATCTCTGTGTTTCCGTCTCATGATATAGACGTCTATAGTAGATGTCTGACTATGCCTAAAGCGGAACTCCAGGGTGCGCTCGACGTGCTGGTACTGAAGATTCTTCGGCGTGGCCCCAACCATGGATTCGCGATTGCGTCTTATATCCAGCAGGCGTCGGACGACGTGCTGCGGGTGGAAGCAGGTTCGCTGTACCCCGCCCTTCACCGGATGACGGACGACGGCCTGATTAGCGCCGCGTGGCAGCGGACCGATGCGGGCCGGCGGGCACGGGTCTACGCCATTACCGCCAAGGGACGCCGGAAGCTCGACGCTGACCAGAAGCGATGGCAGGCTGTGGCGATGGCGGTGGCGAGGATTCTTCGCGCGCAGTGAAGCGAGGTGCGACGTGGGGCTGTGGTCCAGGCTGGCGCGAACGTTCCGTCGCCGCCGACACGATGCCGAGATTGCGGAGGAACTGCAATTCCATCTCGACATGGACGTCGCCGACGGACACACCGCACGCGAAGCCCGGATTCGTCTCGGCGGCGTGACGCGGACTCACGAGCAGACGCGAGACGCCGGCATCATCGAGTCGCTGGACTCGGCGCTCCGCGATCTGCGCCTCGGGTGGCGGCAGCTTCGGAGAACGCCGGGTTTGTCCGCCGCGATCGTTCTGTCGTTGACGATTGGGATCGGCGCGAACATCGCGATCTTCAGCCTCGTCGACGCGGCGATCCTTCGTCCGCTTCCTGTCAACGATCCGGATTCGCTGCGGCTGGTCGCCTGGACCGCCGGCGGGTTTCCACCCGGTGCCGATAACGTCAACGGTGAGTTCAGGCCAATCGCCGGCGGCCGGTATCAAGGCGCTGCCATTCCCGCGTACGTGTTTCGACGTCTCGCCCGCGAACAGACGGCGTTCACCGCGATGATTGGTTTCGGCGCGGAGACCGATACGGTGGCGATCGCCGCGGAGCAGTCGCCGGCCGAACAGGTCAACGTGCAGTACGTCAGCGCGAACTTTTTTCAATCGCTTGGCGTTCCTCTCGCCCTCGGTCGGCCGTTTCGAGAGGACGAGGATCGTGTCGGCGGTCAACCGGTCGTCATCGTGAGCCACCGCTTCTGGGTCAACCGCCTCGGGCGTCGGCCCGATGCGACCGATCGCATCGTTCGCGTCAACACGATCCCAGCCGAGGTCATCGGCATTGCACCGCCTGACTTCTTCGGCCTCCGGGCCGGCGACTGGCCCGATATCTTCGCGCCGCTCGCGATGAAGGTCGCATTCCAACCGAATCGGAATGCTGCCGTCCAGGCGGAAGACGACCACAACTGGTGGGTTCGTCAGATGGTTCGAGTGAGCAGGGATGTGCCGGAAGCCGTCGCGATCGGGCCGTTCGCCGCACAGTTCAAAGCCCTGGCGGTGCCGGAAGGCGTTCAATCCGCGCCGTCCATGATTCCCGAGTTGTTCGTCACTCCTGGCCGGCACGGACTTGACGGGTTGAACCAGGTCGATGCCGCCGCGCTCTGGATTTTGATGCGCCTCGTCGGCGTCGTGCTGCTGATTGTCTGCGTGAACGTCGCGAATCTTCTGCTCTCCCGCGCCGTCGGCAGGCAGCGTGAATCGGCCGTTCGGCTCGCGCTCGGCGCCGCACGGTCGCGCCTGCTCCGACAGCATCTTCTCGAAGGAGCCGTTCTGGCACTGCTCGGCGGCATTGGCGGGTTGGTGCTCGGAGATCTCCTCGCTCAGTCGGTCCATCGTCTGTTCCAGACCGGCCGCGACGCGAGCAGCGCGTTCGATCTGCACGTTGGCCCGCGTGTCGTGGCTTACGCCGTCGTGCTGTCGATCGTGACCGCCGTGGTCTTCGGTCTGATCCCGGCGTTTCGAGCCTCCCGCGCTGATCTCAATGATGTCCTCAAGACTCAGTCCAGGACGGTGAGCAGCGGCGTCCCTCCGCTTTCGCGCGTGTTGGTCGTCATCCAAATCGCCCTCTGCCTCGGCGCACTGGTGGGCGCCGGGCTTCTGGGACGCTCGCTGCAAAAGCTCGAGGCCACCGATATCGGCTTCGATCGACGCCATCTCGCCTACGCGTCGATGAGTCCATCGCGTGCCGGATACGACGAGGCTCGAACCCGGGCGTATGTGGAGCGTGTGAAGTCGGAACTGGCGGGGCTTCCCGGCATTGTGCATGTAAGCCCGGTTCAGACCAGGCTTCTCTCCGGTGGAGGAAACCACGCATCGCTCAATGTTCCCGGCCGTCCGTATCAACAGGGAGTTGGTGCGCACCTGAACCGGGTCGGGGAGGAGTTCTTCGAGACACTGGGGATTCCGCTGCTCGCAGGCAGACTGCTCCGAGCTGGCGACATTCAGGCAGATAGCGAAGCGGTGGTGGTCGACGACCTGTTCGTCAGGCAGTTCTTTTCCGGCGGAAACCCGCTTGGCCGCCGTTTCGGAATCGGCCCGAAAGAGCACAACCGGTACGAGGTTGTCGGGGTCGTTGGCAACAGCCGCTATAACAGCCTGCGCAACGCGGCGCTTCCAAATCTCTATCAGCTCTATCAACCAGGTGGCACGGTCCACTTTGCGATCCGAACGAGCGTGGATCCGAGCGGCATGATCGAAGCCATTCGACGCGCCGCCGCATCGGTGGATCCGGCCGTGCCGCTCACGGAGTTTCACACGCAGGGCGGACTGATCGACCGGAACCTTCGCACCGAACGGCTTCTCAGTTTCGTGTCCGCCGCGTTCGGCGTGGTGGCATTGGCGCTCGCCGCAATCGGTCTTGGCGGCTTGCTTGCCTACCTCGTGGCCAGCCGAACGAATGAAATCGGCGTGCGCATGGCGCTCGGCGCGAGCGCGGGAGATGTGATTCGCCTGGTGCTGCGCGACTCAGGAGCGATGGTGGCGGCCGGCGTGCTTCTTGGGCTTCCGTGCGCCTACATCATCGGCCGGAGCCTCCGGGCCACGCTCTTTCGGCTCGAGCCGCTGGATCCGCCAACCGCGATTGCGTCGCTCGTCGGATTGGTGGCCGTGGCGCTTCTTGCCGCCTGGGTGCCGGCTCGCCGAGCGGCAGCCATCAACCCGATCGCCGCTCTCCGGGAGCAATAGCGCCCGGTCGCCTACCGACCTCACCCCAGTTGAGCCGCTCCAATCAGGTACTGGTGCCGCATCCGTCCCGGGAGCCCGAACGGCGAAGCCCCTCAGATTGATCTAAACTGTCGCCAACCCCGACCGGCGTTCTCTCCTGCCCGGCGCGCTGCAGGCGTCTGGTGACGACACTCTAACGATGACGATCCCGATCAATCGGCCGCGTGGGGACCCTGGCGCACGGCGCTGGGGCGAATTCGAACTGCTCGACGAGATCGGGCGGGGCGCGTTCGGGGCGGTGTACCGATCGCATCACCCGACGCTGCAGCAGGAAGTCGCGCTCAAGCTCCTTGCCGTTTCAAGCGATGACGTTCGCGCGATCAACAAAGCGCTCGAGGAAGCTCGACGGCTCGCGAGTATCCGGCATCAACACGTCGTGGTCGTCCACGACGCGCGATACCTCGACGGCTACGTCGGTATCTGCATGGAGCTGGTGCGGGGACAGTCGCTCGAGGCGATAGTCAGCGACCGCGGACCATTCGATTCGATCGAAGCCGGCAACTGCATCAGGGTTCTCGCGGGTGCGCTGTCTGCCGTTCATCGCGCGCGCATCGTCCATAACGACATCAAGGCCAAGAACGTTCTGCGGGAAACCGGCGGTCGCGTGGTGCTGATGGATTTCGGCGCCGGGCGGCGAGTGCAGGATTCGAATGCCAGCACCGGGCTGACCGTCGTCGGCACGCCACTCTACATGGCGCCCGAGATCTTCAAGCTGCGCGAGCCGACGAACGTCAGCGACATCTACAGTCTTGGGGTGCTCTGGTTTTATCTGCTCACCGGCGCGTATCCGGTCGAGGGGGAAACGATCCACAGTCTCGCCGACGCTCATGCCAGCGGGAGACGCCGCTTCCTCGGCGACTTCCGAGACGACGTGCCGGACCAGGTGCACTACGTAATCAACCGCGCACTGGAGCCTGATCCCGCAAACCGGTACCAGAGCTGCGGGGCGTTGCTCGATGATCTCAACGCTTCGTCGCCAGTGTTCGTTCCCAGGCCAACGCGATCGTCTGCGCCCGCCGTCTCCGAAGTACGCGACCGATTCAACATACGAAGAAGAACGTGGTTCGCCGGTGACGTGATGATCTGGGGGGCTGCGATCATCGCCGCGGTCCTGGTCGGGGTTGGCGCGATCGGGTTCATGGCTTCGAAAGCGTACGGCGTCATGTTCGGTTTTCAGGGGGAATTCGCGGTCGAGTCGCCGGGCGTCTGGCTCGAAGTTGGTGCCAGAACGCTGCCGCTCGTCGTGGTCATGGTCGTGGTGATTGAAGTGGTGTGGGCAGCGGCCGCGCTCATCTGGCGCGTCACGTCGCGCAACTCTACGCTCGTCGGTACATGGTCCCAGCGCACCACTCAGAGTCTGCTTGCAGCGTCCGAGCGGACCGGCCTGGACGACGCGAGATCGGGCGCAACCATGCTGCTGATCGTCCACGGCGCGGTGCTCCTTGCGGCGGGCTGGTGGTTCAAGGATCTGATCGGCGCATTCACGACACCGATCGTGGACGTGGTTCTGCCGACGCACATTCTCCTGTCGCAGCGCCCGTTGTGGCTGCTGTTTCGCGAAGTCATGAGCCTGCTGACCGTTGCCGGCGGCTATGGCTGGTGGCTGGCGCTCCGACACTGGCGACTTGCCGAGGTCGGCGTTGCGCGCGCGATCGCGGGGATCGCCCTGACGGTTGCCTCGCTCGCACTCGCCACTGTTCCTTGGCGCATCGTCCTGCAATCGACATTCGAAAACGCCACGTATGGGTCCGAGCCGTGCTTCATCGTGGCTGAACGGGAAACGCGGGTGCAGCTGTACTGTCCGGGACGTCAAGAGACCACACGGATTGTCGAGACAAGCGACAAGCGGTTGGTTCGACTCGGCACCAAACAGAACGTCTTTTCGGCCGTCGCAAACGGACGGCCCGCAGGAGGATCATGACTCGCCTTTTTCGTACCAGCGTCATCCTCTGGTTGCTCTGCCTTGGCGCGCCGTCGCGCGCTGACGCGAGCATCATGGACTGGCTCGACAGGTTGAGCGGTCCGGGACCGTTCTGGGGAATCGATTTCGACATGCAGGTGAACTGTCCTTCGCGAGCGTCCAGTTCCGTCAACCAAGGGAACCGATTCAAGGTGCTCGCTGCCAACATCGTCATCAGTTGCCCGGACGAGCGCTTCGATACAAGGCATGTGAATTGGTACTTGACGCCTGGTCTCGGATGGACGAAGCAACTGAATCACCTCGGTGATGTCCCTCCAACCAATCCAGATGCGACGAAAGCGATCGGCACGGCCAAGCTCGGGACGGCAATTGATTACACCGTCGCACCAGCCGTCGACATCGGGGCGGGTGCAGGATTCCTGTATTTCTACGGCCCGAGGTTCGTCAACTTCGCTCGTCCGTATGTGCAGCCATTCAGAGTCGCAATCCGCCCGGGGTTGTTCAAGCCGGGCGCAAGCACCGAGAGCACTTCCAGCACCGTCAGAGGAGCCCTCGCGATCAACTTCAGCGTGACGATGATCGTTGGCACGATTGCGGGCAGTGATTTTGGCGTCCCTGCGAGCTCATTTCACGTGCACAACGAATTCGTCCCGGAAGTGGGTATCAGCCTTGATGTTCTGAGACCGCTTTTCAGATGACGGTGAGTTAATCCTGATTCGAGCTCTGCCGTTGCGAGGCACTTGCTGCACGAAGTTGCACGCGTAATCAGCGTTCCCATAGGCGTTACCCGAACGTCGCCCGATATTTACGTCACACGGCTACGATCCTCGGGTATCTGCCTGAAATGGGGGCTCGCTATGAACGCACGGCAAGCAAGACAGGCATTTCGTGATGCACCGAACGACGTCGGCACGCTATGGACGATGAGACGTCTGGGATGTGTCGCCCGATGCGCGCTGATGGCGTGGTCGGCCGACTGGGAACTGCGTGTGCTCGTCGACGGAGATATCCTGCTCGCGGAACGATGTCCGCGCGGAGCGGAGGCATTCGCGCTCGCTGACGAGTGGCGAAGCCGCATGCTCGATCAAGGCTGGTTGCAGATCGTACCGGCCTCTGAACAACGGAAGATGTCCGCGGAACTTCGCGAGTCAGACGTCGTCGCGTTCCGCCGCCGCTGAAAAGGTGGCTGGCACCCTAAAAAGGAGGCTGGCACTTTCTCGCGAAGGTGCCAGCCTCCTTTTTGGCAAAAATCGACGGCAAGTGTAATCGCGCCAATACGTTACACCGTTGTTACACGCTCCCCGCGCCGGGTCAGGTGTTGGGTATCATGACCCAGCATGCCTGCGCCCAATCACGACTCTCCGGCTGACGTGCGGGTTGATCCGATCCGGTGATTTCGTTGCTCGACCAGGCCGCCGACGATCCGGACGTGCTGGCGATCAAGCAGACGTTATATCGAACGAGCGTCGGGTCGAAGCTGATTGCCAGCCTTCAGCGAGCGGCTGAAAGCAGCAAACAGGTGAGTGTGCTGGTGGAGCTCACCGCGCGATTCGACGAGGAACGCAACATCAAATGGGCGCGGGCGCTGGAAGAAGCCGGCGCGCACGTCATCTATGGTGTCCGCGGCTACAAGACGCACGCAAAGATTTGCCTGATCGTGAAGCGGACGCCGCAGGGGTTTCGACGCTACGTGCACCTCGGCACCGGCAACTACAACGAGCGCACCGCCCGCGTCTACACCGACTTCGGCTTGATGACGTCATCGTCAGCCATCGCCAGGATGCCGCGGCGTTTTTCAATGCCTTGACTGGCTATTCCGATCCGCCGCGGCTCAAGAAGCTGGTGATGGCGCCGACGGATTTACGGCGAAGGTTCCTGAAGCTGATTGATCGGGAACGACGGCGCGCGGAGGCCGGGCAGCCGGCCGAGATCATCGCGAAGATGAATTCGCTCACCGACGAGGAGATCATTCGGGCCCTGTATGCCGCATCGCAGCGCGGCGTACGGATCCGCCTGAATGTCCGTGGCATCTGCGCGCTCCGGCCAGGCATAGCACACGTGAGCGAGACCATCGACGTCGTCTCCATCGTCGATCGCTTTCTCGAGCATTCACGCGTGTATTACTTCCTGAACGGCGGAGAGGAGCAGGTCTACCTCGCGAGCGCCGACTGGATGAGCCGGAACCTCGATCGCCGGGTCGAGTTGATGTTTCCGATTGAACACTCGCCACACAAGGTGGTGGTTCTGAATGCGCTGCGCGCGATGTTTCGCGACAACGTGAAGGCCCGAGTGCTCGGATCGGACGGCGTATACACGCGCGTCTCGCCCGCCGGTACTGACCCGATCTGCCGGGTTCAAGTGATGCTGCAGGAAGAGGCTCGGCGCCGCACGGCGCAAGCGATCGACCGCGCCGGAGTTACCTTCCGTCCTGTCCGAACAGAGTAAGGGTTGTACCAGGTTCTACGGGGTTCTACAGGTTCTGCCAGGTTCGTTCGACGAAACCCGCATCTCTCTCGTATATCAATTCGGTGACAGCGTACGGGACGGCCCTTTCGAGGGCCGATTGCTATCCGTATCGTACGGGCGCCGAGAGACAACCCGCAGGTACCCGCGTACCGCTGCCGCTGAAAGAGGCCACCAATGGCTAAGCAAGGAGAAGGGACCCGCCGTCCACAGGAGAATCCGACCGAGCACCAGAGCCAATGGCTGCTCGACTTCCTCGATCGAAATCTGCGCCACTTTTCAAAGAGCGTCCGTGATGCAATTGGGATCACGATCGCGTTGCTCCTTGTCACGGTTGTGTTGCACGGCACGATTGCCCCAACCTACGTGGAAGGTCGCCTGCTGGTGCAGAGTGCCGAAAACGACCCACCGAGTTTCGGCAGGAGTTACCGTTTGATCCGCGGTAATGAGAATCCCGTGTTCGTGAACGACAACGCCTACTGGATTCTGCCCGTCAGAGGGTTCATCCCGTTGAGCAACGAAGTGCTGATAACGGACGACAGCGGATCGCGCGTGGGCACGTTCACATTCCATGCACCCTGGCCAATCCTCAGTGCCTTGAAGCCGTCCTGGTACAACGTGGAGGTTCGGCCGTACCTGGCTAGCGGCGACGCGTCACGAGTGACCGTGCATTGGGCGCGTGCCGACTTCGTGACGGCCATTGAACACTTCGCAATGTCGCTGAACCCAACGGCGGTGGTCTATGCGCAGCCGGCCGCTCCAAGATGGCAATTACTCCGGATTACCGCGCACCTGGAAGGCATCGGAGACATCGTGTGTCGTGATGGGAATTGGTGCGGTACGAGAGGCGAGGGCCGACGACTCGAGGGCTTCGCGCTCGGGTTGACCGATCATCCCGGAGATATCCGACTCGAGTACACGTGCGGTACGCCCGGCTCGTCATGGATGCCAGAAGGTCAGTTCTGTGGCACCCGCGGCCAATCGAGAGCCCTCGAAACATTCGCGGTTCGCCTCACGGGCTCGGATGCCGGCAAATACACCGTCGCGTACCAGGCTCATGTGCAAGAACGCGGTGATACCCCCGTAATAAGAAACGGCGAATTCACCATTCGCTCCCCGCGCATCGAGGCGATTCGTGTGTGGCTCGAAAGGCGCTAAGAGATCAGGTTCTACGAGGTTCTACGAGGTTCTACCAGGTTCTACAGGGTTCGTTCTGGGTTCTACAGGGTTCCGGGTTCTACGAGGTTGGGGTTCGGGGAACGAACCTTGTAGAGCCTCGCAGAACCCCGTAGAACCCGATCTCTTAGGGTTTGCTTCCGGAGACGACGAACCCGATCGACCGCTGAATCGGATTGTAGAACTTACCGAAGTCGGGCGACGTGATGTTGTTCTGCACGTCGCGCTCGTTGCCCTTGTTGAACGCGTTGTAGATCTTGATGCCGCCGGTGAAACTGTATTTCCTGAAGCGCCACGGGCGTGCGAGCGTGAAATCGAGCGTGGAGACCGACGGGAGGCGGCCGCTCGTGTTTCGGGGTTCGATGAAATCCTGGAACTCGTTGACCGTGGACCAGGGAAAACCCGTGCGCCACTCGTACACCGGTACGAATACCCACTTGGCTGGCAGACCGATGTTGCCGCGCACGATCACTCGATTGGGAACGTCCGTCGGACTGAGCGCATTCTCGTCGCTCCTGATGATCGGGTTTCTGAAGTTGCCATAGAACTGATCGTAGTCGTTGGTGTCGCGCGTGCTCTTCGAGTGCACATACGACACGGTCAGATCGCGATGTTCGCTCGCGAGGTAGCGCCCAGTCGTTTCAACTTCCCAGTATTTCGACGCGCCGCTTGATGAGAGCGCAAGCTCACCGAGGCCTGCGTTCGGGTTCAGGATGTAGGCGTGCGAGCCGTGTCGATGAAGGTACGCTCCCTTGAAGAAAAACAGGCGACCAAATCGCTGATCCCATGCCACGGTCTGGACGATGCTCTCGGGCGTCTTCAGCACACCATCGATCGCGTGCGTGAACGTCACCGGCGGCCCGGTCGGGACTCCGAATGCGCCATACCGAGTGACGGTCTGCACGTCGTATTGCGTGAACGCGCCGATCGTCAGGGGCGTTCGCTCCGCAAACTTGCCAAATCCACCGCGGAGGATTCCACGCCCTTCCGGCAGAATGCTCACGGACACTCCGGCGCGTGGCGAATAGTTGACTTTCTCCACGATATCGTCGCGATCGGAGCGGAAACCGAGTTCGAAGGCGAGCCGATCGTTGACGCGCCAGCGATCTTGAGCGAACAGCGCGAACTCGGTTCCGCTCACCTCCGGGTTCACAAGCGCCGGCGAGTACGTGGTTCGTTCTGCCAGCGATCCGTCCAGCCTGCGGATGTCGAGCTGCTGGCTGTAGTTGTCTCCGTCGAAACGCGAGTGCTGAAGGTCGGCGCCAAACTTGAAGACGTGCTCACCCTTCCAGGTCTTCGAGTAGGAAAGTGCCTCGACGAACTGGAAGCTCTTGACGTTTCGTTCCTGCCGATTGAAGAAGTTGCCGCTCTGACCCTGCGGCGTGTAGGTCATCGGCAATTCCCCCTTGGTTTTCTGATCGACCTCGAAAATCCGTATCGCCACGGTCGATTCCAGCACCGTGTGCGCCGACAGAATCAGCCGGTCTGCCGCCCCGGACGAAAATCCCGACTGCGAGAACTTGGGCGTGGTCTCCTCAGGACGGAACGTCGACATCGTTGCGTTCGTGATCTTGCGCGGGAAGTAGATGACCCCGCCGGTGAGCGCGTGGCGCGACGACAGAACCGCGTCGAGGCGGGTGAATGAATCGAAGCTGTCGAGACCCAACTGCGGCTCGCCAGGCAGACTCTTCACCGGCGTCCGCACGTATCGGTACTGAAAGTACTGGCCGAACAGCAGCTTGTCGCGCTTGAGCGGTCCTGAGATCGAGAATCGCGGCTCGAACTTGTTGACGAAGGCGAAGCCCTTTCCAAATCCTGGAACCAGATTATCCGGCTTGAAGAGCCAGTCGTTGGTGCCGCGCTTGGTGCGAACCTGCGTCACGCTGGTGGAAAACCGCCCGTATTCGGCAGCAAACGGGTTCGAGAGCACTTCGACCGATTCGACCGCGCCGCTCGGCAGCTCGAGGTCGAAGTCGCCGGTCGAGGGATCGTTCAGGCTGGCGCTGCTCATCTGAAGCGCGCCGGTCGTGGGGCCGCCTCCCTTGACGCGCAAACGCCCCTCCGGCCCTCGGATGATGCTCGGCAGGAGCGTCAGCAGCGACTGGAAGTCATCGCCGGCGAGCGGCTGGATGTCCATCTTCGCACCGGTCAGCACGTCGCTGACCGCGACCGGCTGCAGGCTCTCCGTCGGCGAGTTCGCCGGAACGACGACATCGACGCTCTCGCGTACGAACGTCAGGCGCATCTCGACGAGCACCTGTTCGTTTTCGCCGGCGCTCACGTTGAACGGCGCGGAATCGGTATCGGCAAAGCCGTCGCGTGTGGCATGGACGACGTAGCGCCCGGGCCGAACATCCGGAAATGTCACCTGACCCACCGCGTCGCTGGTGGTCTTGCCGACGACGATGTTGCTGTCAAGGCTCCGCAACTCGACGGCGACGGCCGGGATGCGCAATCCCTCCACCGCGATGGTGACGATGACGCGCCCATTGCCTGAAGTCGGCGACTGCGGCGGCAGTTGCTGGCCTGGGGTACTCACGGCTACCGCGGCGAGGCCTGAATAATACGTGGTTGACGGAATGCTAGTGGACCCGACTGAAGCGATAAGGACGGCGGCGATCACAACTGACATATCCACCTGGGGCCAGGTACTCGCGTGAATCCGTCGCGTCGCGGACTGACGAAGAATCGTGACGTATCCGGCCTGCCGCGGCCTCGTCGCGATCCACTGGTTACGCGCAGTCGATCGGGCGAACGGTACCGAGGCGTTCGAGGATGACCGACGGCGATCCGTGACGTGTCGTGGAAGTCCTATAGTAGCTCAACCGAAGAATGCTGATTGCTGATTGCTGAATGTCGATTGTCATGCGGCGTTCATCCACATTTGGCAATCAACAATCAGCAATCGACACTCAGCATTTCCTATGTGTCTTTGAGATTCTCCACCGGATCCAATCGTGACGCCCGGCGCGCGGGAATGGCGCTGGCCGCCAGCATCGCCGCGACGAACAGCGCGGTCGCGCCACCGAACGCGCCGCCGTCGAGTCCACGAATGCCGTAGTAGCCCGATTGAATCACGCGGCTTGCCGCGGCGGCACCGGCGGCGCCGACAATCAGGCCGACTGCCGCGATTCGCATCGACTGGCTGAGGATCATCGTCAGGATCGCCTGTGGTCTCGCGCCGATGGCCATGCGAATCGCGATCTCGCGCGACCGCATGGCGACCAGGTAAGACGACACACCGTAAAGCCCTGCCGTAGCGAGAAGGAGTCCGATGACACCGATGATGGCGGCGGCGCGGGCGAGCCACAACTGCTGACCGAACGAGCGCTCGTTGAATTCGTCGAGCGTTCCGATCTCGAGGATGGGCACTCGTGGAGCGAGTTCACGAACCAGTTCACGTACAGGCTGCGCGAGCGCGTTCGCGGCACCGTGAGTGCGAACGTACAGCGTCAGCGCCGGTTCGGGTTCGAGTGGTACCGGGACGTAGACCTTCGCCGCCGGCACACCCTCCTCGTACCTCGGCTCGAGCGCGGGTTCGATGATCCCGACGATACGGACGTCGAGTGCTGAGGCGAAATCGCCGCCGTGTAGTGCGACGTGAAGCATGCTGCCGACCACCGGCCCATTCAGGCTGGACGCGAACGACTGATTCACGATCGCAACTTGTGGCCGACTTTGACGACGTTCCGCTTCGGTGAAATCGCGGCCGGCGACGAGACGGAGGCCAACCGCTTGAAACAGATCGCCGCCGGCGTATCCGCCAATCGTCACGCGTCCTTCATCCGGACTGTCGTTTGGATTCCAGACGACCAGCGAGGCAGCACCTCCGCCTTGCCCGAACGTCCACACAGCCGAGTGACGTGAGACCCCTGCTGCCTCGACGCCCGGCAGGCGAGACGTACGCGCGGCAAGATCCTGGTAGAACGTCTCCGGCCCGCCGATGCCAAGATTGAGCGGCTGCAGATCGAACCGGGCCAGCAGCAACTGGTTTCCCGGCGCGCCGCTCGACAGCGCTTGTCCGCGCACGGTGGCCACCAGTTGCCACGCGGTCGCCAGGAGACCGAGCGAGAGCGCGACCTGGGCGACGATCAGGATGCGTCGCCCGCGCGACTGGCGTGGAACGGCGTCGCGGGTACCGACCGGGCCGAGCGTGCTCGATGGCCGCTGCGCGCTGACGCGGAGCGCTGGGGCAAGGCCGAACGCGAGCGTCGTGACCCCGGCGGTCACGACCGTCCATGCGAGTACGGTGGGATCGATCGGCACCTGAATGTCCCATGGATTGCTGGCGAGTTGCAGTCCCCAGCCCGCGATGAGGATCGCCAGCGCGGTCGCGATCAGTGCGAGCACGCCGCTCTCGATGAGCAGCTGACGCACGATCCGCCCCTGCCCCGCGCCGATCGCCAGTCGAATCGCGATTTCACGTTGACGCTGCGACCCGCGCGCCAGCATCAGATTGGCCGCGTTCACGCACGCGATCACCAGGACGAGTATGGGAATCGGCATGACGACGATGAACCCGAATTTCCAGTTCCTCGGGTTCACTCGCCACACCGGCCGGACGTCAGCCCGCCCCGTCGCTGATGACTGTCCTCGGGACGCGGCGAGTTGGACGGCGATGACCTTTGCCTGCGCCTGAACCTGTGCCGCGTTGACGCCGTCCCGCAAGCGGCCGACGAAGTCCATCAGCCGCTCCTGCCTGCGCTGCTCAGCCGTCGAGAGCGGCAGTACGCGGTCTACGAGCCACATCGGAATCCAGATATCCGGCTCGCGATCTCCCGGCCTGACGCGATCGACGCCGCCGAATCGCGGCGATGCCACGCCGACGATCTGCACGAAGTCATCGCCGACGCGGATCGAACGTCCAATCACCGACGGATCCGAAGCGAACTCCCGGCTCCATGCCCCGTACGAGATAACCGCGACAGCGGCGCCAGCTGAAGCATCGAGTGTGTTGAACAGTCGGCCAGCGGCAGCGTGCACGCCCAGCACCTCGAAATAGTTTGGCGATGTCACCAGCGCGCGAAGCGAGCGCGCGGCGGGCAGTGCGGCGGCGACCTGGCCGTCAGTGTAAGCCGCCAAGCCCTGCAGACCGTTCAAACCCTCTTCAAGGGCGGCATAGTCCGATGCGGACGACATGCGGCTCCAACAGTCGGGGCGACCGCAATTCCTGGTGACGTTCACTCGCACGAGCCGCTGCTGGTTGCTGACGCCCGAGAACGGCGAAACCATGACCGCATTCAGCAGCGCGAGCGCCGCAATCGTCACCGCCATGCCGACCGCCAGGCTCCCGACGACCCAGCCGGTGTACCGGCGTGAATGCAGGAGCGATCGAACGGCGAGCCGAAGATCCAACCAGACGGTTTCGAGCCACATCGTCAATTGGAGACTCCAGTCAGCTTCCAGCTCTCAGTTTCAGTTCGCAGCCAGCCTTCGCACATGTCTCAGGCGAAGTCTGTCCCGCCGAAGCCGCGAAGCGGCGAAGGCGGACGAGCCGCAAGTCACAAGCCGCGAAGTCACAACCCAAACTGCCGCAGATGATGATCCGTGTGAAGGTAACCCCAACGCAACCAGTCTGTCCCTGACATCCGGCCGAAAATCGGATGATGCGGCCACTCCTCGCTTGCGGTCCGCGAGGCCACGCGCACGAGAAGCTCCTCGGCTTCTTTCAAGTCAGCGGCGAACTCGATTGGCTTCGTTCCGCCAACATCCTGATCGACTTCCGGTCGGGTCACGATGCCGGGCGGCCATTGCCGTGGCGCGTAGAGTGCCAGCCATTTGATGACCGTCCGGCTGAACAGGCTGCTTGCGTCGCTGGTGCGCTTGTGTCCGAGCGCCATTCGCGAACAATCACTGAGATGACACACCATCTGGTGCGCGTTCATGCGCCCCCACTGCCGGGCACTGTCGGGACGCGTACGCCGTAGCCGCTGGAGGATCTCTGCGCGGCACTCGCCGCGCGCCAGCGTTTTCATGCCGCCTCACGCCGGAGCGATGGGCCCAGGTGGGGAAGACTCATAGACCTAGCAAACGGTCGCCTCCGGCGCTGCGGAAGGCTGCGAGCGCCGCGTCGCGTCCTGCCTCCGCTTCCGACACGAGCGCCTGGAAGGCAGGATTCGATCGCAGCGCGTCGAACTGCGGCCGCACCGAGAGCGTCATCACCGCGTAATACCGCTTGGCGATGGCGCGCTGAAGAAATCTGAGTCCGGCCTCGTGATCGCCGACGTCACAGAGCAGCCATCCTTCCTGGAAGATGGCTTCGGGATCCTCCTGAATTCGGAGACCTTCGAACTGTGAGCGGCGCGTCTTCATGTTCTCGCGACGGTAATCCAGCCAAGCCGTCAAGTAGTCGATCCACGACTCGAACGCGGGGATGCGCGCCTGCCGGCGCATGGCTTCGAGCTGCGCGCGGGCTTCATCCCGTCGTCCCGCGAGTCCAAGTCCGATGACGCGAATGCCATCATCCGCACCGGCGATCATGCGCGGCCCTTCATTTGAGAGCAACCGGTCGAGGTCGCCCGTCATGAGCAACGTCTGATCGAGGCTGGTCGGGACGTTCGGGTCGAGCCGGCGAGCCTCGGCGTGAGCCGCGATCGACTGCTCGAACAATCCGCAGTAGCGACAGGCATGGATCAGTCCGGCAAAGAGCTCGGGATCGTTGCCGTGGCGCTGAGCTTCGCCGACGAGACGGACGATGGCGTTCTGGGCGTGGCCAGTGTCCGCCTCCAGGTTGGCGTAGTACTTATGCGCGATTGTCAGTCGTGGGCTGAGCGCAAGCGCGCGTCGGCAGGCATCCTCTGCCTGCGCCTCGCTGTCGCCAGACGCATCGATGTATTTCCCGATCACTCGATGGCACCGGCTCAATTGTGCCCAGGCGGGGGCGAAGTTTCGATCCAGATCGAGCGCACGTTGATACAGATCGCGCGCCGCCACCAGTCCGCTATACGTCCGCGCGAGCTCGTTTGCGCGCAAGTAGAGCTCGTAGGCGCGGGCGTCGGGTCGAGGGCCTGGAGTCGGCGTGGCCGGCGCGCCGGTCAGGGGGAGCGCGAGGGCGTCTGCGACTCGTCGGGCGATGTCGTCCTGGATCTGGAAGAGATCACCGAGCGACGACTGCACGGTGTGTGAGGTGAGCAAGGTGCCGCCTGGCGCTTCGACGAGTTGCGCCGCGGCGCGGAGCTGATCGCCGGCGCGCATCAGCGTGCCCATGACCACACGATCCACGTCCGCTTCCGCTGCCAGCGCCTTGAGATCTGGTGTCTCGCCGCCGAAGCGCGCGGCGACCGCGCTCGACCGAAGGATCAGGGACCCATTACTGGACAACGACGTCGCGATCGCGTCGGCGAGGCTGAACGCCAGAAAGTCGGTTTCCGGATCCGGCCGGAGCACGCGAAAGGGGAGCACCACCAGGCGCGTGAGGGCGCGCGCCAGCGTGGGCGTTGCGTCGCTGTCGAGCGCGTGCGCCGTGCGAAGCTCCGTCGCCATTTCGTCAGCGGTAGACGGCCGGTCTGCCGGACGCTTCGACAACGCTCGTCGGATCACGCGATCGAGCGCGGCGACCGCCGGAGAGCCGGTCAGGGCCGGCGGTTGCTCGTACCGCGTCGCGTGGATGATCTCGACGATGGTCCTGCCCGAGAACGCGGGCCGTCCTGCCAGCATCTCGAACAGGATTGCTCCCGCCGCGAACAGATCGCTGCGATTGTCGACCGGCTCCCCGGTGATCTGCTCGGGCGCCATGTATCGGGGCGTGCCCATCACCATCCCGGGCATCGTCAGCTCAGTGCCCGGATCGACCGACACGTCGAGTTCCGGCCGCGCCAGCCCGAAGTCGAGCAGCTTCACGCCGTGCGGCGTTACGAACACATTGGATGGTTTCAGGTCTCGATGAATAATGCCGCGGGCGTGAAGTGCCGAGAGCGCCGAAAGGATCTCCAGAGCGATCGGCACCGCCTGCGAAGCGCTCAGCGAGCCTCGCCGAAGGCGCTCGGAAAGGACCTCTCCTTCGAGCAGTTCCATGGCGATGAACAACGCGCCGGCCTCTTCGCCGATTTCATAGATCTGACAGACGTTTGGGTGGTTCACACTCGCTGCGGCTCTGGCCTCTCTCCAGAACCGCTTGCGCGCCGTTGGGTCGTCGGACAGCATCGAGAGCGTTTTCACCGCGACCGTTCGTTGAAGCCGCTCGTCCCGGGCGGCGTAGACGATACCCATGCCGCCTGAGCCAAGCGTGCGCTCGATCGTGTATCGCCCGATACGCTCGGGCGTAATCTCGCGCGTATCCGCTTTGGCGACGCTTGGCGCCGGCTGCGGCGTGGTTGCGCCAGTGAGCCACTCGTAAATGGTGCGAAGCGGTCCGCGGGGTGTGTTGTCCGCTGGCTTGTCTGCCACTCGAGGGTCGATCATACCCCCTGGGCGGCGGATGGTTTTCCCCAAGTACCTTCTTGCGCGCCTCGCTGCGTGTCGCGCACCATGGAGCGTCGCGCAAGCCGGGTTCAGCCCGGATCTCATCCGGTGTCAGGCAGTGAATCGTGAACGGACCCACGAGCACATTCACGATTCACTGCCTGACACCGGATATAGACACCGGGTGGAGGCGGGTTTGGGCGGGTGTGGACGATGGAGGCGCTGTCGAGACATGCGAAACGCGATCCTGGTGACTGCCGCGGTGGCGACCCTCACATGCCCTCAGAAGGCATGGTCTCAGGTTTCAACCACGCCAACTCCGCTCGACAAGCCATTTTCGATCGACCGGGCATATAACGACCTGCAGACGCTCACGCGCCTCTACAACGCTGGTGAATGGGCGCGGTTGGAGGATGCCACCAAAGATTTGCTCGACGCCGCTAAAGATGCGCGCCCACCAAAAGACAAGATCCGCGATGCGCTCGATGCCGCGAAGCACTACATCATCGTCACGTGGATTGGCACCGACGCCTTCGATAAACCCATGCTTGTCCGAGTCGTCGTTCACGGCCCTCGGACGATGGGCGCTGCGGGAGCCACGGACAATGCCGGCGTCAGGGGGACGCCGATGGTCGTCGACCTTCCAGGCGTGGGTGCCGGCAATGACCCTGTCTACGAGGTGTTCTTCAGTCGAGGCACGCGTGGAAAGATCGCCGACGTCTACGTGTCCTCTCGCGACAAGAACCCGATCAGCGAGGAGTTGCCTGCATTCGTCCAGGCCATCGCCTCGCCGCTCTTCGAGACCGTCGGCATTTTCGCCGGAGCCGTTACGCGGACCGAGAACAAGGCCGCCAACGGCAGCATTGCGGCAACCGTGTCGCAAGTGGCGCTGCCCTTCGAGCGGGCCACGATCCAATGGAAAGCGGCCGCGCGCGAGCCGGTGACCCAGGCGGACTTTGAGTCGGGGCTGAACGATCTTGCCGCGGACCTGAAGTTCACCGAGGTCCCGCACTCGACGTGCGCCCAGGATTTCGTCGACAAGATCGTCGAAAACCTGACGTCCACGGTGACTGAGAGCGCCTGCGCCGCGGACACGTCGTCGGCGACCGCGTGCCGGGCGTCGATCGGAACCGCGCTCGCCCAAACGTATGTGGCACAGAAGTGCGGGTCCGCTTCGTCGCTGCGTGCGCCGAACGACGCGGAGAAAACCGACCTTTTATCGATCGACAAGAAAGTCCGCGGGTTCGTCAGCGATAACCTGACGATGTCCGTTGATGCGGATCTGACTTTCAAGAACCGTCCGCCGACGCATTGGACGTTTGGTCTCGGGTCCGGTGTGGTCGCCCACGCGTCGCTGACGAAGCCACGGGTCAAGCTCAACGACGACACCATCATTGCGGATCCGATGCCGCGCGTCATGACGCTCGCGTTCGTCAACTGGAGCCCTGCCGGGTACGACCCGGAGGCGGATCGTCTCAGCCTGGCCGAGCGGGTGCGGCCGTTCTTTGGCGCGACGCTGACACCGGATTTCGGCATCGCTGGCGGCGCGAACGTGCTGCTCGCGCGAGGGATCGGGATTGTCGGCGGAGTGACCGTGATGTTTGCGAAAGGGGCAACGGTCGAGGAGATCAACCAGCTGCCGGCGAATCCGGATCAGCCCTTCTCCATCTCATTCGCGAGGGCCGTCTTCGTGGGAATCAGTTACAACTTCAAGTGAGGGTGCGGGCAGCCGACCGGCTTTCCGAGTGCGGGCCATCGCGAGGCACGCGCGCACCGGGGCAGCCAGCGCTGCGCCCGGTGACACGCGCGCGACGTCCGGAAAAGCTCAGGTCGCCGATGGCGGAGGCATCCGGAACGTTTTCTTGACGTACTCGATGTTCGCCCGGGTGTCGGCGACGAGGTCCTTCGTCGGCGAGTTCGTCTCGAGCACGTACCAACCGCGGTATCCGATATCGTAAAACTCTTTGGCCATCCGTGGCCAGTCCATCTTTCCGCCCGGCGTTTCCAGCAGCATGCTGGCGTTTTTCACGTGGATCTGATTGATCCGCTTGCCCAGCATCTTCGGCTCGGCATAGATGTCGTTGGTCGGAATGCGGGACACGATGTTGTGCGCGTCGTAGTAGACGGCGACATGATCGGATCCAATCGCATCGAGCAGCTTGAGGTTATCGGCCGCCGAGATCCAGTCTTCGAGCCCGACGACGACGTCGTATTTCTCGGCGTAGCGAGCGATCTCCTTCATCATCGCGACGAACGCGTCCACCTGCGCCTGGCTCGTCATGTCGATGTTGCTGTCGCCGAGAATCGGCAGCAGGATGTTGTTGGTCCCGATGTTGTAGGCAATTTCGACGGCCTCGGCCAACAGAATCGAAAATGCTGGATTCGTGTGCATCGGCAGCCGCTGCTTTCCGGGATTGCCGATCGCCAGCGAACAGATCTGGATGCCGTTATCGAGCGCCGCCCGCTTGAACTCCGTTTGCGTCTTGGGGTCGCGCAGCGTGGGTTTGCCGTCGGTCGGATACTGCACGCTGACCTGAATACCGTCGAGGCCAATCTCGCGCGCGAGCGCAATCTTCGTGATGTCGCCGCGCTGGCCAAGATTCCAGTCGGTCATCCCGACGCGGACCGGCACCGGGTTGAGCTTCTCCTTCGATGGAGCGGGTGCTGCGGGAGTTTGTGCCTGTGCGATCGCCGGCAACGCGGCAGACGCGAGACCGGCCTGCTTTACAAAGTCTCTGCGAGTCATGGTCATAACGATCTCCGTGATCCTCGGGTTCTACGGGGTTCCGCAAGGTTCTACTGGGTTCTACAAGGTTCGTTCGAACGAACCTCGCAGAACCGAGCAGAACCCTGTCGAACCGTGCCGAACCTGATCGCTACGTCGTCTTCAAAATACCTTGCCAGCCGGCGCGGTACGACGGCCGCTTGATGAAGGGGTCTGCATCGCGCGTGTTCTTCGCGCGGATGTTCTTGTAGTCCCATTCGATCTTCTGGCCGGTTCGATAGGCAACGTTGCCGAGATGGTTGGCTTCAGTCGTCCATCCAGAGTACTGGAAGTTGGAGCCCGGCACCGGGCCGGTGCCTTTCGCGAAGTTCACCCACTCGACCCAGTGTCCAGGCGAACGCGGGAGCGTCGGCTCGGGCGCCTTGAAGTCCTTGAACTTCTCTTCGGGCAGCAGCTTGCCGTTGCCGAGCAGCATGCCTTTTTCGCCGATGAACAACTGTGAGCGGCCGCCCCATTCCGGCACCCAGCCAGGCGGCTTGCTATCGCCTTGATGCCACACGAGCTTCAGCGGCGGTTGCGAACCGACCGCGGCGTACTGGTACGTCGCGACCAGCGTGGCCGGCGCGAGTTCTTTGTGCGGCTTCGGCACGTTAGGCGACACCGACTCGACGCTGATGGGCGCCATCACGAACCCGCCGTTGCCGTCAGGCCGCTTGAGGTCGAGCACGGTGTACGGCACGTCGTTGTCGTGGCTGCCGAGATCGCTCATCGTCCCGTTACCAAAATCCCACCAGCGATACCAGCGCGGGCCAGGGAAGTAGGTTTCGTGGAACGGTCGCGCCGGTGCCGGACCGAGCCACAGGTCGAAATGGTTCGTTGCCGGAATCGGCATTTCCTCCGGGAACCGATCGACGATCTGAATGCCCTTGTAGAACCCGTGCGGCTTGTCGAATTTCTCCGCCGAGGCCGCATCCTGAAGGCCCCATGCGCGATCGACCCACACGTGCACTTCGTGAACCGGGCCAATCACGCCGGTGTTGAGGATTTCTCTGATGGTGCGGCGCGCTTCTGACGCGTGTCCCTGGTTGCCCATCTGCGTGGACAACTTCGGATACTTAGCGGCAGTCTCGCGAATCAACCGCGCTTCCCAAATGTTGTAGGTGAGAGGCTTCTCGCAATAGACATGCTTGCCGTGCGTAAGCGCGAGATACGTCGCGAAGGCGTGGGTCTGCTCAGCAGTAGCGACGACGACCGCGTCGAAGCCGCTCGGGTCATCGAAGATCTTTCGAAAATCGTTGAATTTTTTTGCCTTCGGGTAGAGCTGCGCCGCTTCGTCGATCGCGACGTCGTTGACGTCGCAGATGGCGACAACGTTCTCGTCGGGGTGTGGCGCCGCGCTGGCCGCGGCCTCGCCACGCCCGCGCCCGGTCGGCCGCCCCGGCACGATCGTCAGCTCGCTGAGGCTTGCCTTCGCCCGGCCTCCGCACGCGATGAATGCGATATCCAGCTTGTCGTTCAGATTGCGTCCGCGCAGAATCGCCGGCGCGCCGGCCATGACGCCGGCGGCTGCGAGTGCAGTCGTGCCGACGAATTCGCGGCGCGTGATGCCGCGGGCCTGACTCTTCTTTTTTGTCTTCTTCATGTGTGGTCCTCGATCGGTGATCACAGAGGTGCCAGGAGTGCTGGAGGTGCCTGGAGTGTCAGCGTACCCGAGTGTCGGGAGTGCCTTCGGGCACCCCCGACACCTTTTTATTCTAGAACGTAAACCTCGCTCCAATCTGAATGGTGCGCGGCGCACGCCAGGTTCCCTGTGATCCACCTGCGTAGTCGCGAATCTTCATGAAGTTCGGATCCGTGAAGCTCGTATTCGGCGTGCCCCACTGCGGGTGGTTCAACACGTTCTGCGACTCGACCCGAATCTCGGCCCGGTAGTGACCCCCCATTGGAATCGTGCGGAACAGCGATGCGTCGAGGTTCCAGTTGCCGGGTCCGCGGAAGGCGTTGCGGCCGCTGTTACCCCAGGTTGCCCCGACCGGCTGCGCGAACGCGGCCGGATTGATCCACTGCTCGTCCGGCCCTGCTTTGCCGTATCCAATCGACGGATCCCCGACCACGTTGATTGTCTGAAGTCCGCCGGACTGCTGCAGGCCCCCGTTGGTTCCACCGATCGAGAACGGCCTGCCCGACAGCCACGAGGCGATGCCGTTGACCTGCCAGTCCTTGAACACATAGCCGACCGGCGACGTGCTCGTCTTCATAAATGGGATTTCGTAGACGAAACCCATCTGCGCGACGTGCGTCCGATCAAAGCCCGCGGGCGCATAGTTACGGCTGAACTGCGACGGCTGCGGCCACGGATATGCGGCGCCATCATCGTCGCCGACGTTCATGGCCCGAGACAGCGTATACGCGCCCTTCAACAGGAAACCGTTCCGGAAGGGCCGATTCACGGCAACCTGGAGTGAGTTGTAACGCGCGATCCCGGTGCCGGCCAGCACGTTGATGGTCGCGGTTCCAGCCTGCGTGAACAATTGCCGGCCCGCGTTCCCGCCGGTCTCGCCGTAGTTCAAGTTTCGCACCGTGTAGGTGCCATCCGTCCGGGTGCCGACATATCCCACGGTCGTCACGATATCGAGCGGCAGACGACGTTCGACGGTGACGTTATAGGACTGGGTTGCGCCGCGAGCGAAGTCGTTCGGGTCGGGCGTCGTCATGTCGACACCGCGCGGGAGTAACGCCGTACCGGTGGTAAGGATGTCTGTAGGATTGGGCACCAGTGGAATGCCCTGTGCCAAGTTCCCAAATGGCGTGAAGGTGTTGGGTCCGCTGTCGCTGTGTGCGATCGTCAGCGGGAATCGGCCACGCATCGGCCGCGTGATTGGGAATGGATCGAACGTCTTTCCGTACCCGGCACGGAGCACCGTCTTATCGCCCATGCGGTACGACGCCCCCACCCGCGGCGCAAACAGCGTCTTGCTGACATCGATGCCGAGGTCTGTGGGATTGTTGCCGACGCCGCCGAGATTCACGACAAGGGGAGCCTGGCCGATGCTGCCGGCTGTGTAGCTCGGGAGGTCCAGCAGCTCGATGCCGCGATTCTCCCGAGTCATGATCGGGTAGTACTCGTAGCGCACGCCCACGTTGATCGTCAGCTTGTCGTTCGGCGTCCAGCGATCTGATGCGTAGGCGCCATATTGATTCTCGCGTCCGCTCAGTCCCTCGAACTGCTCGCTCTTGTTGAAGCTCGTCAGCTCACCCATCAGGAAGCCAGCGTAACTGTTCCAGCTGTTGCTGCTGTACCCCGTCGTGCCGGTGACGTCGCCGCCAAACGTGAGAATGCCGCGCGGGTTGCTGACTTCAGGCTGCCAGTGATTCAGCCGCAGGCGGATGAAATCGAACCCTGAACGAATCTCATGGCGCCCCTGCACTTTCGTCAGGTTCGCCGCAACCGTGTAGCTCCGTTCGTCGCGCCAGACTGGTGTCCACGTATCGGTGTTGCCCAACGTCGACAGCCCGGTACGAGCTTCCGGCATGCCGCTGTAGCGGTTGAGATCGGCCGAGCCGGGGCCACCAACTCCGTCCGCGTTCAACCCTTTAACGCCCCACACCGTGCTGCCGTAGTTTGTCCCGTAGTCAGGTCCCTGGAAGTCCTGCTGCATCCCGTTCACGCCGGCGTTTGCGTCGAACACGAGGGTTGGGCTGAGCGTCCAGGTCTGACCGGCAGTGAAGATTCTCGTGTTCGTGGCGCCGCCGCCGACGCCGTCCACACCGAAGTAATAGCGGTCAATGACGTTGGCGTGCATCATCGAGAACTTCGCCCAGATCTGATGCTGCGCCGTGCGATTCCAGTTGACCTTGGCATCGTAGTTGTCGCGGTCAGCGATCGGCTGACGCGGGAGCCGCACGTTGTTCTGCAGGCCGTTGTTCGTGCCTGGAGCGTTCGGCATCGGATACAGCGACTGGATCTTGAGTGCGATGCTGCTGATCCGATCGGTGGGAACTATCGCGTTGTCGAAGGCGGTGCGGTTCGCGCCGGCCGCGGTGCCCGTCTTCGGGTCGTAGATCTTGAAATTCGGGTTGATCGCCAGGACCTCGCTGAAGTCCCCGTTGCGCATTTTCGCGGTAGGCACCGTGTACTCCGTGTAGAAGCCCTGGTGCTCGCTGTTGCGCTCCCACGACCCAAAGTAGAAAACCTTATTCTTTCGAATCGGGCCGCCGACCGTGCCGCCGCCGATGCTTGTGCTCGCGTCCACCTTGTTCGGATCGAAGTATCCACGGCGGGCGTTCAACTCGTCCTGCTGACGGAAATAGAAGGCTGAGCCTTTCAACGAGTTGGTGCCTGATTTGGTTTGCACCGTCACTGCGGCGCCACCGGTCATGCCCTGCGCCGCGTCGAAGTTGTTGGTCGAGACGTTCACGACCTCAATCGTTTCGACAGGTGCGACATAGCCGGCGTGATGCGGCAGCCACACGTTGATGCTCGCGGCGCCGTCGATACGGGTCACGTTGTTGTTGCGATTCGTTCCGTTGACGTTGACCGACAGCGACCGTCCGGGAGTGTCGGTCTGCGCATTCTGGAACTCGGGCGGCGTTGCGCCCGGGACCAGGTTCATCAAGTACTGATAGTTGCGATACTGATTCAGCGGCAGATTGGTGACGTCCTCCGGCTTGAGCTGCGTACTGACGTCCTGTTTGTCGGTCTTGAGGAGGGCCGCTTCGGTCGTGACCGTGACCGATTCAGTCAGAGCGCCGATTTCGAGCTTGCCATTGATGCGGACGACGCTGCCTGCAGTAACAGGAACGCCGGTCTGCACGAATTCTTTGAAGCCCTGCAGCGATGCGCGCAAGGTATAAGTTCCACCGGTGACGTTTCGAATCGTATAAACGCCGGATGAGTCGGTGACGGCACTCAGTGCGAGTCCGGTCGCCTCATCTTTGATGGTGACAGTGGCACCGGGCACCGCGGCGCCCGAACCATCGGCGATGTTTCCCGTGACGCTGCCGTACAGAACCTGTGCGGTAGCGGTGGCAGGCAGGAACCCGATCGCGGCCACCAGGGCGGCAGCCACCACGGATTCCAGGAACAGACGAGAGCACGCAGGTCCAAGCCCTCTGCGCTCGTTCACAGCGGTCCTCCTTTTTTACGGGACGAAAATCCAGTACAAGGCGAGAAAACGTTGGTCGACTCGCGGAACGAAGTACCATACTCCTATGCTGTTGTCAATGAATGCGTAAGGCCTGCGGAGCTCGATCCGGATGAGTTCACGACGCTCGATCCGCGCAAAATCGACCCTGTTTATGGTCGCTTTGTGCATCTCCCGCAGCATGTCAGCCGACCCGACCCATTCCGTCGTCAACCGTCAAACGGCCCCCCCGCTTCCGTCGATCGACCTGGCGTCCTACTCGCCGTCTGCGCGTGATGCGGTTGCCCCACTCCAACGCGCCGCCACGTCCCGCCCAGCGGACCCAAAGGCAGTCGGCGATCTGGCCCGGATGCTTCAGGCATGGGAACAGCTTGACGCCGCTCATCAGGCCTACGCGCGGGCACAGGCCCTGGCGCCGCACAGCTTTGACTGGTGGTATCTCGATGGCGTCGTCCTCGAGCGACTCGCGCGGCACACGGAGGCAGCGCAGCGGTTCGAGCGCGCCCTCAATGAATCACCGGATTACTTGCCGGCGCGCCTGTCGCTGCCGGAAGCGCTCATCGAGGCCCGCGATCTGGCCCGGAGCCGGCGGTTGTTCGAGGCGTTGAGAGGGAAGCCGCTGGCCCAGCCGCGTGCCGAATTCGGCCTGGGACGAATCGACGCGGCCGAGAATCATCACGACGCCGCAATCGCGCACTTCGAACGCGCCCTCGCGCTCTTCCCGGAATGGGGTGCCGCGAACTACGCACTCGCGCAGTCGTACCGTGCGGTCGGACGCCAGGATGATGCGCGGGCAGCGCTGCAGCGACACGCGCAGTACGGAGCGCGCTGGCCAGGCGCGGACGATCCCGTGCTCGCCGCGGTCACCGCGCTCAAGGACGATGCCGCGACGCATCTGCAGCGGGGCATTTCGCTGGCCGGGGAAGGGAATCTGCAAGGCGCGATCGCCGAGCACGAAGCCGCGCTGGCCCGCGATCCGAAGCTGGCGCAGGCGCATGCGAATCTGATCGGACTCTACGGCCGCGTCGGTAACTGGGACAAGGTCGACGAGCACTATCGCGCAACCGTCGCGCTCGGTTTCAGCCTCGCCGACGCCCACTACGACTATGGCGTGCTGCTCGGGCAGCAACAGAAATGGGAGCAGGCGGAGGACGCGTACCGAAAGGCCATCGCCGTCAATCCACTGCACGTGGCGGCGCACAACAATCTGGGGCAGCTGCTCGAACGGCGACAGCTGTTCGACGCCGCCGCCACGGAGTACGCGCGAGCCCTCGACGCGCAACCGACCTTTCGTGTCGCGCGGTTCAATCTGGGGCGCATGCAGATCACGCTGGGTCGTCTCGATGAGGCGATTGCCACGCTCGACAAGCTGCGTGAGCCAGTGGATGAGGCGACGCCGCGATACCTCTTCGCCCTGTCGACCGCGCACGTGAGGGCCGGCCACCAAGAGGAAGGGGTGAAGTTGGGTACGGCCGCGCGCGAGCTTGCTCTGCGGTATGGACAGCGCGACCTGGCGGACGCCATCGAGCGTGACCTCGCCCGTCTCAAATGAGGAATCAGATTCTTTCGTGGCTTCCGCCTTCAGGCGGAAGGACGGCGGTCGTATTGCCTGCGATCGCCATCCTCGTCGGCCTTGTGGCTCTTGATCCCGGCCGTTCGACGGCGGCCGGCCCACTGTTCGTCGAGTCGTCGGAGGCAACCGGGCTCAAGTTCACGCACGTGAACGGCGCAACGGGCCAGTACTACCTCGCTGAGGAAATGGGATCGGGTGTGGCGCTGTTCGACTACGACGGCGACGGTGATCTCGATGTGTTTTTCGTCCAGGGAGGTTCGCTCGACGGATCGCCCTCTGGCGCCGGTCGCGCGCAGACGAGCCGGCTGTTTCGCAACGACCTCACGATCGGGCCGAACGGTCAGCGGACGCTGCACTTCACCGACGTCACGGAAAAAGCCGGCATCACGAAGCATGCGTACGGCATGGGGGTAGCCGTCGGCGACTACGACAATGACGGCGATCTCGATCTGCTCGTCACCTGCTTCGGTCCCGAGACGCTCTATCGCAACAACGGCGACGGCACGTTCACCGACGTGACCCGCGACGCCGGCATCGGCGACGATCAATGGAGCACCAGCGCGGCGTTCGTCGACGTCGACCGTGACGGCGATCTCGATCTCTTCGTCGCCAACTACGTGGACTTCACGATTGCCGGCAACAAGCAGTGCGCGGACGCCGTCGGTGTGCGTGACTACTGTGGTCCGCGGGCGTACAAGCCGGTGCGCGATCGCTTCTACCGGAACGAGGGGAACGGCCACTTCGTGGACGCGACCGAAGCCTCGGGCATCAGCAAGGCCGACGGAGCCGGACTTGGCGTCGCCACGGGCGACTACAACAACGATGGCTGGATCGATCTGTACGTCGCCAACGACGCCACGCCCAACCAGCTCTGGATCAACCAGCGCAACGGGACGTTCGTCGACGAGGGGCCGATCTCCGGATCCGCGGTGAACGCGTCAGGAAGCCCCGAAGGCAGCATGGGCATTGCGTCGGGCGACTACGATCGCGACGGTGACGAGGACCTGTTCGTCACCAACCTTGCCGCCGAGACGGCCGTGCTCTATGACAACGATGGTCACGGCAACTTCGAAGACGTTCGTGCGCGATCGGGTCTCGGTCCCGCGACCGCCGGTTTCACCGGATTTGGCACCGACTGGTTCGATTACGACAACGACGGATGGCTGGATCTCTTCATCGCCAACGGCGGCGTCAACGTCATCGAATCACAGCGCGGCCAGCCGTTTCCGTTCCGCATGAAGAACCAGTTGTTTCGGAATCCAGGAACTGGCCGCTTTGAGGAAACGAGCGGAATCGCCGGCGCCGCCTTCGCGCGCGCCGAGATCGGCCGCGGCGCCGCGTTTGGCGACATCGACAACGATGGCGACATTGACATCGTGTACACGACCAATGGCGGCCCCGCCCGCCTCCTGTTGAATCAGGGCGCGCCGGCGAATCACTGGCTGACCCTCAGCGTGAGGCAGCCATCGACGAACCGGTTCGCGATCGGCGCATGGGTGGGGCTCGAGCGCGCCGGACAACCAACGCTGTGGCGTCGAGTCCGAACGGATGGCAGTTATCTCTCGGCCAGTGACGTTCGTGTTCATTTCGGCCTTGGTGCCGCCTCACCCCCTTCACCCAGCATCGTCGTGCAATGGCCCGATGGTCAGCGCGACCGATGGACGGAGGTGGCAGTCGACAGGGTCGTGACAATTACCCGCGGGGCTGGTTCTGGCGTAAGATAGCCGCGGCTTGAAGGACGCCACCGGGTCCGCGGAAAGAGTCCAACTCACCTTCGGTAAATTCCCGTTCACGCACGTCCTTCGTGCAGCCTGATTGCGGACCCCAGGCAATGCATGGAGGAACCGTGGCGACAACACTCCCCGCACGACCCAACCTCGAACATCTCCGCAGTCAGGCCAAGACCCTTCTCGAGCGCTTGAAGACCGGCGAGTCATCTGCCGCGCAGTGTTTCATCGACCATCTGCCGAAGGCGCGAACGATGACGCTTGGCGGCGTTCGTCGCGCCGGGTTCCGCCTGGCCGACGCCCAATCCGTCGTCGCACGGCAAAGCGGCTTTACGAGCTGGGCCGCGCTGTCGCGCCATGTCGAGCAATTGCGCGCTCTCGAGGGTGAATGGCATTTCGACAACCAACACCTGGACGGCGTGGTCATGCCCGCGACGGCGCTTGCCGGATCGCGCTTGCTGATCGACGGCGATCGCTTTCGTATGGAGTCGCCGGAAGCGACCTACGAAGGCAGGCTCACGATCGACATCGCCGTCACGCCGTCTCACATCACGATCGATTTCGTCGAGGGCCCCGAAGCCGGGAACCAGTCCTACGGCATCTACGCGCTCGACGGCAATCGCCTGAAGCTGTGTCTCGGGCTCGCAGGGTCATCGCGCCCGGGCGAGTTCGCCGCGAGAAAGGGAAGCGGGCACGCCTTGCAGCACCTGAGGCGGACGTCCTCACGGCGACCGGCCAATGTGACGGGTGGAACGCCGCAGCCGGCGGCGTCGGTCGAAGTCGAGCGCGAAGATCCTTCCGCGTTCGACGTCGCGATGACCCCGCTGATGCGACGTCTCGAAGGTGAATGGATACCGGTCACGCTCGTGATGGATGGGAAGCCGATGCCGGACCAGTGGCTGTCCTTCGGCTCACGCACAGTTGTCGGCAACGAGGTGAAAGTCGTGTTTGGCGGTCAAGTGATGGTCCACGCGAAGGTTCGTGTCGACGAGACCACGACGCCGGTCGCGATTGATTATCTGAACCTCGATGGCCGTCAGGCTGGCACAGTGAATCGAGGCATCATGGAATGGGCGGGCGAGGAGGTTCGATTCCATATAGCCGGTCCCGGCGAGTCGCGGCCCGGTGAGTTCACTGCCTCGTCCGGTCCAGGAACACTCAGCCAGTGGCGGAAGAAGAAAAGTTAAGAGTTAGAAGTTAAAAGTACGGAATCTGATGGTGAACGCGATGACGCTGAGACTCCTGATCGGGATCGTCCTCGTGAGTGCGCTCGGTGTGAACGTCGATACGCAAAACTGGCCGCAATGGCGTGGTCCGGCAGCCTCTGGCGTGTCCAGCGAGGCGGGGCTGCCCGAGCGCTGGAGCGACACCGACAACGTCGCCTGGAAGGCGAAGCTGCGGGGCCTTGGAATCTCCTCGCCAATTGTCTGGGGCGATCTGGTGTTCGTGACGTCTCAGGCCGGGAGCGGTGAGGTGCGCCCGGGTCCGCGTCTCGTGCAGAGCGGCAACCCGCTGGAAGCGGGGGAGAAGCCGCTCGGTTCCGGTCCGACGGCGGGCGATAGCCGGGTGACGTTCCTGGTGAGCGCGCTCGATCGGCGAAGCGGACGAACGGTGTGGGAATTCGAGCATCCCGCCGAAGGGCCGCTTCCCTCGGTGCACGAGAAACACAACCTCGCGTCGCCGAGCCCCGCAACCGACGGCGAACGCGTCTACGCGTGGTTCGGGACCGGCCAGATCGCCGCAGTCGATCTTGCCGGCAAGCTGGTGTGGAAAAAGCACCTCGGCACGACCTACGGGCCATTCGACATCAACTGGGGCCATGGCAGCTCACCGGTCGTCTACAAGAACCGGCTCATTCTTCTCTGTTATCACGAGCGCGGTTCGTATCTGCTGTCGCTCGACGCGAAGACCGGGAGCGTGCAATGGAAAGTCGACGCCGCTGCCGGCGTGACGTCGTACAGCACGCCGCTCATCGTCGACGTCGGTGATCGGGCCGAAATCGTCGTCAACTCGAGCGTCGGCGTGAGCGGTCACGATCTCGCAACCGGTGCGCGCCGCTGGTACATCGAGGAGCCAAACCGCTTCCCGATTCCGACACCGACGGTGAACGACGGCGTGATTTATATGAGCCGGGGATACCGAAGCAGTCCGTTCATGGCTGTGCGGCCTGGTGGAGAAGGAAATGTCGCGTCCAGCCATGTGCCCTGGAAGGTTGCGACCGGCGCGCCATACATTTCGTCGCTGGTGTACTACGACGGCTTGATCTACATGACCGGCGATGTCGGTGTCCTGACAGTCACCGACGCGAAGACGGGGGAACGCGTCTACCAAGAGCGCATCGGCGGAGTCTATACGGCCTCGCCGGTCGCTGGTGACGGCAAGGTGTACCTGGCGAGCGAGGACGGTGAAACCGTCGTGCTTTCAGCCGGCCGTACACCACGAATCCTGTCGCGCAACAAGCTGAACGCGCGTCAGCTGGCATCACCCGCGATCGCCGGTGGGCGTCTGTTCATCCGATCGGACGATGCGCTGTTTGCGATTGGGAAGTGATTGGTCAACCGCGGCGAGCTGCATCAATCACCGATGTTCACCGTCACGCTGTAGTCGACTCCAAGAAAACACAGGAGAAACGTCAGAAATGAGAGCAAATATGGCTCCCGTTTCTCTTGTTTAGCCGAACGTTGATTGAGCGTTCTCACTCGAGTTCCCGCACATCCACTTCGTCGGCCCCGACGACATCGAGGTACTTCATCGCGCAGTGCCCGGCCTCGTCCAGCGACGAGGCGGACACGATGACGTAGCCGGCCAGCAGCTCCTTCGTCTCGACGAACGGGCCGTCCATTACCGTGACGCCGTTCCGTGAATTCTTGTAGCGCCGCCCCCTTCGGCTCGGACGCATCGTTTCGCTGAACACGTCTCTACCCGCTTCCAGCGTCGCCTCGATCAACGTCGTCAGCTGGGTTCGCGTTGAAGGTGTCGGCGCGGCGCCGCTCTCGGTCGCGCCGGTTGCCTTGCGCAAGATCATGTAGCGTCGCGTCGTCAGCTCCGCCGGTCTCGGCTGCATACCGATGTCCCAGGGTTCTGTGACCGGGCGAATGTCGATCTCCACGTCGCCGACGATCTGTGCCTGTCGCGTCGCCCACTCGATCGCATCGTCCAGTGAGTGCGCGCGCAAAATGGTGAACCCGGCAGGCAGTTCGTTGTTGCCGGCGAACGGACCCGCGATCACGGTCCGCTCACCCTGGTGAAACTGCAGCCGGACGCCCTCTGCGCTGGCCCGGAGCCCCGCCGCGCTATCGAGTCGCCCCGTCTTCGAAAGCTCGCCGAGGAATCCGCCGACCCGCGCAATCAACTCCGGGCTCGGGATCGCGCCCGACTCCCAGTGCGGGTTCGTCTTGTGCATGATGATGAAACGCATCGATTCTTCCGAGGGGCTTCGCTCCTCGGACTCCCCTTCTCGCTCTCTCGCTCGCTGCTTCGCCACGCTCGCTCGGTTCGCGAGGCTCGCTTCGCTGCGCTCGCTCGCGCTGTTTCCCGTTAGCGCTCTACACTCTTCACGAATTCCGTCACGGCCGGAACCAGCACCTCTGGCTTGACGTTGTGTGTCTGGCCTGCCAGTTCGCGGTACTGGGCGCCGGGCACGATGTCGGCAACGCCTCTTGCGGCTGTGCGGAGTCTCGCATCGGTCTTCGATCCGTTCATGACCAGCGTAGGCTGGCGAATCGATCCGAAGCGCTCGCGAGGGATTCTGAATTCCGTCATGACCGCGGCGTCGTAGGGCAGCGTGTGGGCGACGGCCTCGAGTTTGCGCCAGATCCAGGGCATCAACCGCATCATGACGACGATCGCCGGCGGCGCTCCCACCATATCTTTCATAAAGTACTTCACGGCTCCGCCCCGATCATCGTGAACCAGACGATCTTTCAGTGCCCGTTCGTGAGCATGTCCTGCGCCATGGCCATCGAGGTTCACGTACGGAGGTTCGTACGCGATGACGTGGTCGACGGCAAGGTTGCTCGCCGCTGCCTCGAGAGCCAATGCGCCGCCGGACGACAGCCCGAGCAGCGATGCCGACCCGCCCGCCTCCTGAATCAGGGCCGCCATGTCCTCGACCTCTCGCGCCGGTGAGTACGGTTGGGTGTCACCGCTCTGCCCACGCCCACGCCGGTCATATGTGAACACCGTGAAGTGCTGCTCGAGTAGGGGAGAGAGTTTCTGTGAAGGGCCGAATGCGCGGCTACAGAGTGCACCGTCCACGACGATCAGGGGCGCGCCGCTGCCGGCGCGTTGATATGCGATGGACGTGCCGTCCTTTGACCTGGTCGTCTTCGCGATGCTCTGCATGTATCGCCTCCATCCAGCAGTCGATCGGCGTCGCGGCCGATCGACAAATTCGATGATCACCTCAGAATCACAGCTAAAGGCTTTAGAATCTATGGTTTATCAATGGCTGCTGCGTGAAAAGGAGGCTGGCACTTTCCGGGGAAAGTGCCAGCCTCCTTTTAGAGTACTGTGGACGCCCTATGGCCACAGCTGTCGTCACGGGCGCGGGGAGCGGCGTCGGCCGCGCGATCGCCCTGAAGTTTGCCGCGGAAGGTTGGAGTGTCGCGCTGGTAAGCCGGCGCACCGAGCCGTTGTCGGAGACTATTTCGCTTGCCGCGCCCGATGCCCGCGCTCGTCTCGCATCGTTTTCCTGTGACGTGAGCGATCCGGCGGCCGTTGCGGCGATGGGCGGTGCCGTGCTCGCGCGTTTTGGCACGGTCGACGTTTTGGTGAACGCCGCCGGCATCAACGTTCCACGGCGAAGCTTCGAGCTGCTCTCGCTCGATGACTGGCACGCCGTGCTGGCGACCAACCTGCACGGCGCGTACTATTGCGTCCGCGCCTTCCTGCCGGCCATGCGCGAACGCCGAACCGGCACGATCATCAACATCAATTCTGACGTGGGTAAAATCGCGCGCGATCTCGCCGGCCCCGCCTACGTCTCCTCCAAGTTCGGCTTGAGCGGGCTCACACAACAAATCAATGCCGAGGAACGACGGCACGGTGTCCGCGCCTGCTCGATCTGCCCGCGCGACATCAACACGCCGCTGCTCGACAAGCGCCCTCAGCCCCCGTCGGCCGAAGCGCGGGCCGGCATGATTCAACCGGAAGACATGGCCGCTCTCGTCTGGCTCGTTGCCGCTCTGCCATCGCGCGCCATCGTCGAAGAGATTTCGTTGTCCAGTCGCTGACAGACATGCTGGTGCCCCTTGTGACAGCACTGATTCTCGTAGCCTGCCCGCAGGCCGGGTCAGACCTCCGAGTGCGCGCCGAGCAACTCGCCCGGGCCGGCCGAACTGTCGAGGCCATCGAGCTGTTCAAGCAAGTCGTTGACAAGGATCCGGCGGATACCGAAGCCCGGTTGTGGATCGCCCGGCTGGATTTGCGTCTCGGCAAGACGGCGCAGGCCGAGGCGGGATTCCGAGCGGTGCTGGCCGAACACCCCGCAGACGTCGACGCAAAGATTGGGCTCGGCAACACCTTGTTGCGAAAGGGCGCGGTGGATGACGCTCTGGCGGTCCTGAGCAGCGCCGAGCCGGAGGCCGGTCAGAACGCGGATCTCTTCAGCGCGCTCGGTCGAGCGTATCGGCGAGCCGGCGACGACCCTCATGCACTCGAGTACTTTACGCGCGCCAGGGCTCTTGCGCCCGGCGACCCGGATGTCGTGCAGGGTTACGAGGCTTTGGTGCTCGCGTATGGCCACTCGATCACGTTTGAAGGATTCATCGACAGCGACACGACCGGCGTCAGGAGTTCCTACGGTTCGCTTGTGGGATCGGTTCGCGTCGTCCCTCGCCTGTCCCTCGGCGCAAACGCCAGATTCCGACGGCGAACCGGTACGTCTGATGCGCTCGGGGGCGGCGGATTCGTGTGGCGCGTCGCGCGAGCCACGAATCTCAGTTTTTCCGCTTTGGTCGGAGACGGCAACACCGTGCTGCCCACCAGCGACGTCTTTGGCGACATCACTCACTATGTCGGCGCCTACGAAATCGGAGGTATGGTCCGGCGCTTGTCGTTCTCGGGCGTGAATGTTGCCGCGTTCTCGCCTGTGTTCGCGTGGGACCCGGGGCCCACGCGGTTCGACGTCCGCTATACATATTCACAGTCAACATTCAGCGACAGCGGCGAGTCTCCGGGGGATCACTCGGTATTCGTGCGCGAGACCTGGCGCCGTTGGCGGCGCGCGTCGGTCAACGTCGCTTATGCCTATGGCATCGAGAGCTTCGAAGACCTGACGGTCGATCGCATCGGCTCCCTCGGCGCCTCGACGCTCGCCCTTGGTGCCAGGTTCACCGCGCCGTCTCTCACCATGATCGCGACGACCTGGGAACATCAATGGCGATCGAACTCGACCGCCCTCGATCGGTTTACCGTCGGCATTGTCCAATTCTTCCCATGAGCGTCTTTGCATTTCTTCGACATCTGACGGCTATCATGGCGTCGCTGGCTGCGATCACGGCAGGTCTGTCGTTGATCGCGGTCGTCGTCGAACGAGGCGGAGTCCTGCTCTGGTCGATGCGGCGCCGGCAGGTCGAGCGGCGCTATGTCCCATTGATCCGCCGCGCGCTCGATGGCGACGCCGCCGCGTGCCGTACGATGATCGGTGTCCCTGCCCGGCATCGACTTCTCATCGCAGAGTGGCTCATCCTTCCCCTGATTGACGACAAGGATTCCGATCGGATCATTCGCACGAGAAGCATCATCCGCGAGATGTCTCTGATCGACGACGCGGATCGCTACCTTCAGAGCTGGTTCTGGTGGCGGCGCGCTCTTGCGCTGCGGGCGCTCGGCCTGACACAAATCACCGAGCGCACTACGCGGATCGTCGCGGCCCTCGACGATCCAAATCCGGGCGTCAGGGCTGCCGCGCTGGATGCGTTGACCGACCTCAAGAATCCTGCCTCGCTTCAGGGCATCATCGTCCGCCTTCACGATCCGTCGCTGCATCGAGGACGGCTTGCCGCCGCGCTGGCCGCGTTTGGCAGCCAGTGTGAACCATTCCTGCTCGACCTGGCGCTCGTCGATCCGTCGAATCGTGTCAACTATGCCCGGGCGCTTGCGATCTGCGGAACCGCTGACGCGCGCTCCGTTCTCGCTGCCTGGACCGGGGACACGCGTGTCGAAGTGCGCGCAGCGGCACTTGAGGCATTGGCTCACGTCGGGCTGGACGATCGGTCCGCGGCGCTGGCGATCGACGCGTTGGAGAGTCCCGACACTGCGGTTCGCGCGATGGCCGCGCGTGCGCTGAACGGGTGGACCGGCCGTGGCGAGGCCGCATCACATCTGGCGCGGCACCTCGGAGACACCTGGGTCGTCGCCGTCGATGCCGCACGCTCGCTCCAGTCGATGGGAGCCGACGGCCTCGTCGAGCTCCAGACGATCGCTGCCCGACCCGATCCGTCGGGCCTGCTCGCGCGGCAGATGCTCTGGGAGAACGCCGAATGTTGAGCTCTCCCGGGGTCACCGCCTTGATCGTCGTCGGCGTTGTCGCGATCATCTACGTTGTCATCGGTAACGTCGTCCAGCTGATGATGAGCCCGGTCGCGGCGCACTTTCTCTGGCGCCATCAGCACCGCTACACACGCCGCGCGCGTGCGCTCGCTTCTGATAGCCCGTCCGCCCCGCTCGTCTCGGTGATCATGCCTGCCTACAACGAGGCGTTCACCATTCTCGAGAGCGTGCGGGCGCTGCTGGCGCTCGATTACGAGTCCTCCGAGATTGTCGTGATCAACGACGGCTCGACGGACGAGACGCTGGCGCTCCTACAGGCGACGTTTCGATTGGTGCCCGTCCCGCTTGCGTTCGAACAGCCGTTGACGACGCGACCCTTGCGTGGTGTTTACCGATCCGTCACGGAACCAAGCGTCCTCGTGATCGACAAGGAAAACGGAGGCTGTAAGGCGGACGCCGTCAACGCCGGCATCAACGTGGCGTCTGGCACCCTGACGCTCGTCATCGACGCCGATACGATCCTCGATCGTGACGCATTGAGCCGTGCCGTGATGCCATTTCTGGAGGACCCGACGACGGTCGCGGTGGGGGCGCACGTGGCGATCGCCAACGGGTGCAGTATCGAGAGTGGGCGCATCACCGACGTCCTTCTGCCGAAGAGCTGGCTGGCGCGATTCCAGGTCATCGAGTACATGCGGGCGTTTCTGCTCGCTCGGTTGACCTGGGCATCAGTGAACGGCGTGGTCATCATCTCCGGCGCATTCGGGCTGTTCCGCCGCGATAGCCTGATCGCCGTTGGTGGGTACGACACAACCGCCATCGGTGAGGATATGGATCTCACGATTCGGCTACAGCGGCATTGCCGGACGCTCGGCCAGCCGTTCCGGATTACGTTCGATCCGAATGCGCTGGCGTGGACGCAGGCACCTGAAGACTGGCAATCTCTGCGGTCGCAGCGGTGCCGCTGGCGTCGAGGATTGCTTCAAGTGCTGTGGCGATATCGGCGCGCGCTGGGAAACCCTCGCTTTGGCATCGTCGGGGTTGGCGTCCTTCCTTACGTCATGGTGTTCGAAGGTGTCGCGCCGCTGCTCGAGATGATCGGATACGTCGTCATTACGGTCGCTGCGATTGCCGGCGCGCTCGACTGGCCGTACTGGCGAATCCTGATCAGCGTGTCCGTACTGTTCGGGGTGTCGACGACGCTGTTTTCCGTGCTGATGAGCGATCTCGTGACGCGCCGATACCTCCGAGGCGGGAATCTGGCGCTGCTTGTGCTGGTTGCCATTCTCGAGAACTGCGGCTATCGCCAGTTGAATGCCTGGTGGTCGTGTGTGGGCACGGTCCAGGCCATGACCGGGAAGGGCGGCTGGGGCGTCATGAAACGGCGTGCGTTCGACGGCGCGTCATCGGCGAGCTAGCCCAGACTCGGGATCCGATCGACCTCACCGCCTGGTCAGCGTCACCTTGTGATCGGTTGCGGTGCAGCTCGTCGCGTCGTAGGCGACGACGCCGTTGAATGTGCCCGTGAGCACGTTGCCCGTCTGCGTCGCGGCCATGGTGCCCTCCGCGCGATAGCAGAGCGCAGGTGTGCATCCGACGATCGTCTCGTACACCGACCCGGTGAGCGACAACGTCCGTCCCGTCGCGGTGCCCGCCAGTGTAATCTGGGTAATGACGGTCGCTGGATCCGACCATCCCTGGACCGTGCCTACGACCGCCGATCCCGTCAACACCAGGCCGACGTTCCAGCCTCGATTGCGTCCTGCGTCCGCCAGCGTCGTGCAGGAGTCGGACGCGACGATGTTCATGGCGAAGTTGCCGGTTGAGAAATCGGTAGGCGGGGTGCTCGGGTCAGTTACGCCGCCGCACGCCGAAAGGCAGATCACTAGTGCGAACGCGAGTCGTCGAATCATCTCGTTACCCCGGTCGGGCAGCGCGTGGCTCAACCATTCTAACCCGCCGGGCACCACGGGTGCGGGCCAGAAAGATCTGGTGCACAATGCTGCGCATGCCAACCGGATTCAGCCAAGGCGATCACATTTGCGCGCTGTACGAATCGGAGCATGAACAGCTGACCACAGCCGCGGCCTACGTCGCTGAGGGCCTCGCGCGCGAAGAGCGCTGTTATTACGTCGGGCAATCACCGTCAGCGCTGATGCGATTTCGAGAAGCCCTGGCGCGTGAGGGAACGGATGTGGTAGATGCGCCGGATCTCGTCGATCACGCGTTGTGCGCACACATGTCGGTCGCCATCGACGGACGGCACTTGGTGAATCCTCACTACTCGCCCTCGCTCGTCGTCGCGCGCCGCTCGGCGTCAACGTCCGATCTGCTGAACAAAGTCGACGAGCTTCGGCGGTTGGCGTGAGCACGGTGTGTACTCCACGCCAGCTCACCGCAGCGTAAACGTCAGCTCGATCTCAATCAGCACCGGCACCGGGCGGCCCGCGAGCGTTCCCGGCAGGAACCGCCATTGCTTGATCGTCTTCACGGCTTCCTGATCCAACCCGAATCGATCGTCAAGTGACCGGATGACTCGGGCCGCGCTGACCGATCCGTCGGGCGCCACGATGGCCTGCAGCCTGACCGTGCCCTGGATTCGCGCGCGCATGGCATCGCTGGTGTAGCCAGGCTTCACTTCGCGCACCAGACGAGGCACGCTCACGCCGCCGCCTGGCGTATATCCGTCGCCAAAGCCACTGAAGTGGCCCGGACCAAATCCTGCACCGTCGCCCGAACCGTTGCCAGGCCCGCGGCCGGATCCCGATCGGCCTCCGCTTCCCGGCCCGTCGTTCTGCTCAATCGCGACCGGCGTGATCGCGGTCACAACCCCGGGAAGCTCCTGAACGCCTGCCGTTGTCGCGACGACCGGCACCTCGATCATGGTCTGCTGTGTAGCGGCTTGCTCGAGCGTGCGTGGTTCCGATCGCGGCTTCGCGGGAATCGCGATCGAATCAGACCCCGGTTGCTGCAGCTGCGTAGCAGCCTCCGGCGCGTTCTGACCGCTTCCCCCGCCACCGGAACCGATCCACGCCAGGTGCTGCACGTCGAGCAGGTTCGCGACGCTCGCTTGCGCCGACGGCAGTCGGCTGGCGATCATCAGAATTGTGATCAGGCCAACGACATGGGCGAGGAGCGATACGCTCAACGCATTGCCGACCCGGCTGCCCAACGTCTCTCGCGAGCGCGGCGCTGACGAAAGAAAACGCGCATTTGGACCCGCAAAACAACCGCTGTCCGTCATGCGGTGTTAGACGATTGCCCGTCGGCTCTGGTCGGGCACTGAAAAAATAGTGGAGGGACTGGCTATGGAGGTCGAGGTAATCCTCAAGCGCTTCGAATCACCCGACGAAGTTCGCGAGATGGCGTTGGGCAGGTTCGAGCTCGTTCATCTCGGCGGCATGACCATCGGCCGCGCGACGTACCAGCCAGGATGGAGATGGTCGTCGCACGTCGGTCCTGGCATTGGCGCGACTCGGTGCCACGTCGAACACGTCGGGCTCGTGGTGTCGGGCACCGCCACGGCCGCGTTCGACGACGGGAGAGTCGTCGAACTGACGGCTGGCAACCTCTTCTACATTCCTCCGATCGCCCATGACAGCTGGGTCGTCGGCGATCGGCCGTACGTATCGTTGCACTTCCTCGGTGCTCATGAATACGCGAAAGCCAAATGACCGCGATTAGTCGGCGGCCTTGATTTCGATGCGTCCATCCCGCTCGCGGGCAATGAATCGCGGTTGATCGTGAGTCGACGGGCCATTCAGCACCCGGCCATCGTCCAGCGCGAATTCCGATCCGTGCCACGGACACACGACGGATCCATCCTTCAGGGTGCCGTCCGACAGCGGACCGCCAAGGTGGGCGCACGCGTGTGCCAGTGCGCAAACCCGTCCATGCTGCCGCACCAGAAGCACGTCGCTATCGCCCGCGCGGCCGCGCATCATGGAGTTCTCGGCGAGCGAAGCGCTCTCCGCGATGGGCGTGAAATCGTCTGGCGGTTCGACCACCGCGTGAGTGACGCCGATGCGCTGGCCATACACGAGATCACCGCCGAGGTACGCCGACGCCACGGCGACGCCGAAACCTGCCCACGCCCACGTCCGCCCGTTCTGGTGGGAGTCGCGCTTCCGCGAAAAAAACGCGGTCGCCATCATCGAAGTGGCGGCAAGATTCAGCAGGCCGTGGACCAGTCCGGTCCGGCGCGACTCGCCATCGGTCTCGCTCCAGTCGGTCAGACCGGTCAACGCAGATCCGACCGCGCCAAGCAGCCCGACTCCCATCGCGAACGTGGCCGCGCGCTGCATGCCCGGGTCGCCATTCGCGCTGGCGTCGAGCGCGAGCGCCGTCGTCCAGGCGCCGATCGGTACGTCAGTAAGGACCGGGTGAAGTGGATGTCCGAGCCAGACGCCGTGGAGCGCGTCCTTCACTTGTTGGCCTGCCGGCCCGGCTGTTTCGAACGTGCTGCGGATCGCCTGGCTCAATGGCTGGGCAATCGTGTCCAGTGCCGGCTGATCTGTGAGGCGAGCGATCGCGTTCGTGGTGTCCATCGGTGCTCCTGTTCTTGGCGGGGCGGACGAGACGCACCTCGCTCTGAAGCAAGCACCGGACCGCACGACACTGACGAGATAGGCTTAATCGCGGCGAGTGTTACGTCTTCGGGATCGTGCCATTCGGCGTCATCTTGTCAACCGCCTGCGGCAGCACTTCCGCCAGCTTCCGGCTCAAGTCGTCAACGGAGACGCCGGATTTCTGCGAGAGTTGCTGCAGAAGGTCAGGGCCGAGCGCGCGCTGCACTTCGTCGGGCGAAATCGGCTGATTGGGTCCGGTCGAGACCCACGATCTCACGGTAGGGCCGAGACCGTTCCGCTCGAATTCGCTCACGACGCCTTGAAGTCCGCCGTGCTTCTCCAGCACGTTGTTGACGACCGATACCATGCTGCCACCGACAATGCCGCCGAGCAATCCATCGAACATTCCCATCGGAGGACTCTCCCTTCCTATTGTTGATTGATGATTGCTGAATGCTGATTGAAGGATCAATCAACAATCGACAATCATCAATCAGCAATCGTATCGAACCTCAGCCGACGGGCGCGTGCTAGACTGCGATTTTCAGAGGGGTGCAACAGGAGGACGGATCATGAAGAGGACCGTGTGGCTCATGGTTGCGGCCCTGGCGTTTGCCAGCACCGCGAGCGCACAAGTCAAGAAAATCACACCAGGAGGAATTGGCGGATTCGGTTCCGGCGGGAATCTGCAGGGGCCGGAGCCAGAAGGACGGCGGGAAGGTCCAGAGCAGGACATCTCCTTCCAGAGATTCATCAGCGGCAGCGTCAGCCTGGCGCGCGTGCCTTCATCTCATGTTCCAACGCCGGACGGGTTGCCCGTGAGCACCGCGAGCCCTGCGTTTCTCGCGCTGACCCATCTCGATCAAGCTTTTACCGACAACGGAAACCAGTTCAGCACCGAGCCGCCCGATCAAGGGCTTGCTGTTGGCGGAACGACGCAATGCCTGGGAGGCCCTTGCGTACTCATCGCCGTGAACAGTGCGATTGCCGTCTACACGACGAGCGGTCTGCTGTTGGGCAGCGCATCGATGAATCAGTTCTTCAATCTGCCGTCGGCCATCAATCGGACGACAGGTGAGTTTGGACCGTTCCTCGCGGATCCGAGGATCTACTTCGACTCGGCGACGAATCGCTGGTTCGTCAGCATTCTGCAAATCGATCTTGACCCGAAGACCGGAGCATTCGGGCAGCACTCGGCGGTGCTCGTCGCCGTCAGCCTCAGCACGACGCCATCCAGCTTTTCCTTGTATAAGCTCGACGGAACCAACGACGGCACCGGCGGCACGCCGACGCATCCTCACTGTCCCTGCTTCGGCGACCAGCCGCTCATCGGCGCGGACACCAACGCGTTCTGGATTTCCACCAACGAGTTCCCGATTGCCGGCCCCGGCTTCAACGGCGCGCAGGTTTACGCCCTCGACAAGGCCGCGCTCGTCAGTGGCGGTACGGTCAACGTGCAGCACGTCCTCCAGGGCGGTCCACTCGCCGAAGGCATCGCCTACACGGTCCAGCCCGCGACGATTCCGCCTGGCGGCGCCTACGAGTCGAGGAACGCCGGAACGCAGTACTTCTTAAGCGCGCTGGAGTTCTTTGGCGGGCTCGACAATCGCATTGCGATTTGGGCGGCGACGAACACGGCCAGCATCAAGACGACGCCGGCGATCAAGATCCAGAACGAGATCGTCGGCAACACGCTCGTGTACGGTCAGCCACCGGCCGCGGAGCAACCGAACATTCCGGTCGGGCAGATCTGCTCGCCCAGTTTGTTCATGCTCGTCGGCTGCGGTCTGCTCAACGGAACGCTGCTGGGCGCGCCGTTCAACATCCACGCGCCGCTGGTCAAGACCAACGACGATCGCATGCAGCAGGTGACGTTCGCGAACGGGAAGTTGTGGAGCACGGTGACGACGGTCGCCAAAACTCAGAACGGTCCGACTCGGACCGCTGCCGCATGGTTTGCGCTGACACCAGGGTGGACAGGCACCGACCTGACCGGTAACTACGCCGGTGGCGGTTACGTCGCCGTGAACAACCAGAGCATCATGTATCCGTCGATTGCGGTGACGAACGATGGCAAGGGAGTTATCGGTTTCAGCATCGTGGGTCCGGGTCTGTTTCCAGGGACTGGATACGCGAAGGTGAGCCTTGCGGCTGGCGCGACGGAGGTGAAACTCACCTCACAGGGCGTGTTCCCGGATGACGGCTTCACCGGATATCCCGTCTTCGACGATCGCGCCGGCCGATGGGGTGACTACTCGTCCGCGGTTGTCGATGCCAGCGGGAACATCTGGGTCGCCAACGAGACCATCCCTTGTCAGGAAGTAAAGGGACCAGGAAACGGGTGCTTCCGTACCGTGTTGGCCAACTGGGGCACGCTCGTCGCGAAGATCAATCCGTAGCTTCCCGCAATTGTCGAACGCGGTGTAAGGCGGCGGTAGGACAGCACGGTTAGCCCTTCTGTGCTGCTGGTACGTGTGGCGGTGGGACGGTCAGCTTGGAATCCGACGGGCGCTGCGCCTTATCGCTCGGAGACACAGCGGGCCAGTCCCACCGCCACGCCTCAGAACTCGCGTCCTTCGTATACGCGATGCGTACTGGCATCAGGCTGAGGCGATCGAACAGCCTCGCCTCCGCTCGAATCGGCCACCAGTCATAGAGGAACAATTCCATGGGTCGCCACATCGCGACCCAACCGCCGATGAGAAGACTCTCCTTGAGCAGCTCGCCGAGCGTATTGCCGCGGAGCATCCTGGCGGCGAAATTACCCGCAAGCAGCGAAAGAGCCAGCACGGTGATTCCGATTGCCAGGCTGGTGCGACCCACGCGGAACAGCTGACGAAGCTGTCGCCGCGTGGCCATGGCTCGCTGGCCGAAGTACTCGCGAATGGCGTCTCGCAGGATTGCTGCCTCGTCGGCCAATCCAGCCTGTCGATCGAGATACACGAGCAGGGCGAGCCTGGCGTCGCCGTGAACATCGCGCGCCCACGAGACGATGAAGTCTTCCGCCTTTGGATCCAGGTCCTTTTCCCGAAACGGCGACGGGTCGATCGCGTTGAACAGCTGCTTGAGCTCGGTGACGTGGACCTCGATCACCTCGCACTGCGCAGGTATGGGATCGCCGGCCGACTGAGCTTCGATAGTCAAGGTTGTGCCCTGGGCGCTGCGAGAGGCGCCAGTTGGTTGAATGATCTCCCTCCGGTGATGCGGCTTGCAAGGGCCTTCTCGAGCCGCCAAGTTCCGCAAGCGGTGTCTGATGCGATTCGAGACAGTTCAGGACGGTGCGGTATCCTTCAGTGTCTATGGCGAGAATGGTCTGGACCCCTCACGAAGTGGTCGATGTCGATGGCCCGAGGGCGATGCTCCGCGCGTATCTCGA
>Ga0207701_10000062_pt1 | contig 89454 bp, 61 predicted proteins | sample KBSSwiSSwithPhiX_FD_184294 | JGI IMG/M metagenome (GOLD analysis project Ga0207701, IMG submission 184294) | Switchgrass rhizosphere bulk soil microbial communities from Kellogg Biological Station, Michigan, USA, with PhiX - S5 (SPAdes) (version 2) | ecosystem: Environmental > Terrestrial >...
AAGCCGTTCTTGAAGTCGGCCATCTGGTTCATGAAGTACTGAACGGACGTGCCCGACACCGGCGCATTCTCAGGCTTGCCGCTGCCGTTCGGGAAATGGCAAAGCGCGCACGCACGGATGCCGCGGCGCTGGTCGCCATGAGCCACGATCTCGGGCATCTTCGGATGGTCGCCGGGGTACCAGTCGACCGGACCGTAGTCGTTTGCGATTTCGGTGACGGTCCACGCTCCGGTGCCTCCGGCCAGCATGCGCTTACGGCCGTCGTCGGGCGGCGTGCCGCCGCGCGCGCAGTCAACAGGGCGCTGCACCGTGCACTTCTTCGAATAGTCGGAATCGGCAGGCGGCGGATCGACGTATCCGTACGCCCATAACGGCATCCCCGCCGCGTGCAACAACACGGCTCCCGCAGTTGCGAGGACGAAACCAAAGGCGAGCGCGCCGATAACTTTCTTCATAGCGCCATACCATAGCATGTTGCCCGTGCGCGCTCGTCTGTTCGTCGCTCTGTACGTTTTGTCCGGCGCCGCGGCCCTGCTGTACGAGGTCGCGTGGCTGCGGCTCCTGACGATGACGATGGGACACACGACTGGTGCGGCGGGCGCCGTGCTGGCCGCGTTCATGGGCGGGCTTGCGATTGGCGCATGGGTCGCCGGCCGTTTCACCGACACGTTGGAACGACGGCGAGCTCTTCGGGTATATGCCGCGCTGGAAGGTGCCATCGCGGTGTGCGCGCTCGCGATGCCATTTGCGCTCGGCACTCTGCAACCGTTGCTCGCATGGGCATACGCGGACGGTACTGGTGGAGCGCTCTTCGGCATGACACGGCTTGCGACATCGATCGCCCTTATCGCGTTGCCCGGCGCGGCAATGGGCGCGAGTTTCCCCGTCGGCATCCGCGCTGTCTCGGTGGTCGGTGCGAAAGGTGCGAGGGGTACGGGTGGGAAAGGTCCGACGGGTGCAGCCGGTGCGAACGGGGCGCGTGAGGTTGCCGAACTGTACGCCGCCAACACGATCGGGGCGGCAATAGGGGCTGCACTCACCGGTTTCGTATTGCTGCCGCAACTCGGCTTGTCTGGCGCCACGATGGTTGGAATCGCACTCAACGCCGTCGCCGCACTCGGAGCACTCGCGTTGAGCCGGAACGCCTCAGAACCAACGCAGACGTTGCGCAGATCGAACCCAGACCAGTTGCACGCATTGCACCCACCGCACCAATCGCACTCATTGCCACGGGTCGTCGTCGCCATCGCCGTCTCCGGGTTCGTCGCCTTGATCTACGAGGTCGTGTGGACGCGGGTGCTTGCGATGACCCTCGGGCCAACGACGTACGCCTTCAGCGCGATGCTCGTCGCATTCATCGCCGGCCTGGCAATCGGGGCCGCCATCGCCAGCGTGATGCTGCCGCGCATCAGGCGCGCGGCCATGTGGCTCGGACTGTCGATGATTGCTGCCGCCGCCGCCGCGCTCGCGGCCGCGGCGGTGGCCGACCGACTGCCGATGGTCATCGCGCGGACCGCGGGGCGTAGCGATGCCAGCTTTACATCGGTGTTCGCGCTCGACGTGATTCTCGCGGTTGCGCTCCAGCTGCCAATGACGATCGCGCTTGGGTCGGCGTTGCCGTTCGCCATTGCCGCGGCGTCGGGTGCGAGAGAAGCCGCGGCGCGTGCAGCGGCGGTGATCTACGCGTCCAACACGGCAGGCGCGATCGCCGGCGCGCTTGCCGGCAGCTTCATCTTGATCCCGCGGCTCGGTCTGCAACATTCGTTGCAGCTCGCGTCAGGCATCGCCGTGGTTGCGGCGATCGTTGCCTGCCTTCCCGAAGCCGCAGGAACACTCGGTGCCTTATCGCGCCCGCGCGCTCAGTTTGCATTCGGCGCCGCAGCGCTCGTCGTGCTGGTGCTGGCAGCGCTGATGCCCACCTGGAATCACGGACGCCTGGCCAATGGCGCCTATCGCCTGGCGCCGGCGCTGGCTGCCGGCGATATCGAAACCGCTCTCGAGGCTGGCGATCTCTTGTACTACGGCGAAGGCGCGGCTGGGACGGTCTCGGTGCGACGGTTGCTCGGCGTGACATCGCTCGCCATCGACGGCAAAGTGGACGCCTCCAACGGCGCCGACATGCTGACGCAGAAGCTGCTGGCGCATCTTCCGCTGCTGCTGCACGACAATCCGCGATCGGTCTACATCATCGGGCTCGGCAGCGGCGTGACGCTCGGCGCGGCGCTGCGTCACCCGATCGATCGCGCGGACGTGTCGGAGATCTCACCCGAAGTCATTGCGGCCTCGGCGTATTTCTCCACCGAGAACCATGACGCGCTCCGCGACCGGCGCACCAGGCTCATTGTGGGCGACGGGCGATCGCATCTGCTGCTGTCCGACGAGCGGTACGACGTCATCGTGTCCGAACCGTCGAATCCGTGGATGGCGGGCGTCTCGACGCTCTTCACACGCGAGTTCTTTCAGGCCGCTCGTGCGCATCTTCAGCCGGGCGGCATCCTCTGTCAGTGGGCGCACACCTACAACATCAGCGATGAAGACCTGCGATCGATCGTCGATACCTTTCTGTCGGCGTTTCCGGACGGCAGCGCCTGGCTGGTCGGCACGTCAGACCTTCTGCTGATTGGCTCAACATCACGGGTACGCGCGCTCGATGCGGGTATCTCTGCGGCATGGAACCGGCCGGGCGTTGCCGAAGATCTGGCGCAGGTGGACGTCTCCGACCCGTTCGACATCCTGACGTTGTTCATTGCACGCGGTCCGGATCTCCAGCGCTACACGGCCGGCGCTCCGGTGCAGACGGATAATCGCCTGGCGCTCGAGTATTCCGCGCCGCGCGCCATCTACGGCCGGTATCAGACCACCAATATGGAACAGTTGCGCGCGACGGCCGCCGAGGCGGCAGTGCCCGCGGCGGTCACCAATGTGCGCGCGTCCGCAGACGCGGGCAACTGGCGGAATCGGGCCGCGATGCAAATGAAAGCTGGTGCGCCGGAGCTCGCCTTCCAGGATTACGGCCAAGCGCTCACGCTCGCGCCCGAAGACGTCGACGCGCTCGGACACTATGTAGGCGCCGCTGCCGCCAGTGGGCAACTCGACGCGGCGGAGAAGTACCTGCGCAGCCGGATTGCGGCGACAGACACGTCCCCGCTCAATGTGGAGTTGTCACGCGTGCTGGCCGCACGTGGGGATCTCGAAGGCGCCGCTGTCGTGGCGCAGCATGGCGCCGCGCTCGATCCGTCGAATGAACGAGCGCTCGATCAGCTCGTCACGGTTCTCGCGGACAATCGCAACGATGCCGCCGTCGAACAGCTTGCCACGCTGCTCGTTCGAACGGGTGCCACACGGCCGGTCACGCTGTACGCGCAAATGCGCCTCGCCCACCTGCGCGGACGCTTCGCGCAGGCGAAAGCGTTCGGTGAACGACTGACGTCGACAGAAGCGCCGGAGGACAATGCGGCGCGCAACTCCAACCTGCTCGGCCTCGCCTACGACGGACTCGGCGAGCACGACCGAGCGCGACAGGCGTTTCAGGCGTCGCTGCGGACGACCCCGCGCGCGCCGGCGGTGCTGATGAATCTGGGATTCACGGAGTTGAAGGCCGGCCGTGCGGACGTTGCCGAAAAGCGCTTTTCGGAGGCGCTATTCCTGTCGCCGACGCTGGCGCCGGCGCTCGACGGCCTCGTGCAGGCGCTGGAACAGCAGGGCAAGACGTCACGCGCGTCAGCCGTCCGCCGAATTAGTCAGGACAGATAGCGACTGTCAGCGCGTCCGCTATTTCTTCGGAGTCGACTGAGGCAGGAACCACTTGAAGCCGAGCTTCTTGATCTCTTCTTCGTGTGCCCCGTTCCCCTCGTGGCATGCGTGCTCCCACGATTCGGCGGCGTAGGGATCCCGAACAGCATTTCCGCCGCCACCCTGCCCTCCACCAGCGCCCTGGCGTCGTTGCGGCGCGCTCAGCGTGAATGGGCGAGTGAACGTCTCGGGATCCTCAATCGTCGCCTGGTAATCGAGCACGTTCGGAGCGACGAGGCGAAGGCGCTCGGTCACCTTCGCATTCGGACCGATGAAATTGCCTGCGCTGTCGAGCCACATCTTCCCATTCAGGTTGGTCGTCTCGATGACGAGGGTATCGCCCTCGAAGTGCCCCCGAGCGCTCCCCATCCACATTCGCACCGCACCTGATGGACGCGCGGCGCTCTCGAGCGGAATGACGCGGTAGATGTGTCCCCAATTGAGCATCATGAGCACCGTCTCCTTGGTCTGGACGAGCTCATATCCGCGCTGCGAGTAGCGCGGCACGTTCTTCATACAAAACGCCTGCGGATCGTAATAGAGCCGTTTGCTTGGATCCTTCGACCACGATTCGCGACCGAGGCCCTCGCGGTGTGCGACTCGCTCGGCGAGCGCCCAGGGCTGATACGGCAGCTTGCCGTCGGACGGATCCGACACCCAGCTCTCCCACGGCGGCGTCGTCACGTCCAGAAACGCGGGAATCTCCTCGATGTCGTCACCGCTCCAGGTGCCACCCCAGCGCCCCTGCAGATCCGGCTGACCGTCCGCCGTACGCGGCGGCGTGTACGGCGGCAGCTTGCCGCGTTCTGCGATCCACGACTTCGCCCCAGGGCCCCGTTTGCCTTCGGGCCAGTCCTTCGGATTGAAGATCGCCTGCGCCGTTGCCACGGCGGGCAGCATCAGGATGAGCGCGAGGGCGCACACGTGGACTCGAAGCGTCATGCGCGGTCTCATTTCTTGGTGAACTCGTTCTCGAGCTGATAGGCGTAGCACTCGTATTCGAGCAGCTCGACGTGCGGGTCGATGCGCCGATACAGGACCGCGCTGATGTTCCACGGCCGGGTGAAGACCTTGGGATCCTCAATCGTCACCTCATACCGGATGTGGAACGGACTGATCGGCGTGTACCGCTCGACCACGTGCAATTGATCGCTGTGGTAGTTGCCTGCGCGATCGAACCAGGTTTCCTCGCCGAAATCGACCACGTCGACGACTAGCGTGTTGCCTTCCCAGCGGCCACGTGAATCGCCCATCCACCAGTCGATGTGTCCCGGCGGATGCGGATTGCCGTTCATGTAAATCTGGCGAATCGTGTGGTTGTACTCGTACAGGATGTTCACCTTGTCCGCCTGCTGCACGATCTGAAAGGGGAACGGCATGAACGTGATACGAGGCACGCCTGAGAGGTAGCACTTCGCTTCAGGGTCGAGGGTCGCGCGCTTCGCCTCGTTCTCTCGTTTCTTGGCGAGCGCCTCGGGCCTGTAGGGAATCTCATTGTCAACGACGACACCGCGGCCGGCCGGGACGCCGAGACCCGCACCGTGATCCTGGAGATCCCAGGCGGCGGTGTTCAGCACCTGCCAGATGCCTGAAATGTCCGGTTGACCATTCGCCAGTTTCGGCGGCGTGTACGGTGACATGTTCGCCGGCGCCTGCGCGTACACCACGGGCGGTACCAAGGCCGTTGTCACGACGACGATCGCGAGGAGCACAAAGCCGCGGTTCATGGCCGGATAGCTTGAAATAGAATCCTTTGAATGTCCACTTTCAAAATCGCTGTCATAGAGGGCGATGGCATCGGCCACGAAGTCATCCCCGAAGGGTTGCGCGTCCTCGAAGCAGCCGGAAAGAAATTCGGCCTGTCGTATCAGATGACGCATTTCGACTGGAGCTGCGAGGTCTACGCCAAGACGGGCCGCATGATGCCGGAGGACGGCCTCGAGCAGTTGAAGAAATTCGATGCGGTGTTTCTCGGCGCCGTCGGCTATCCCGGCGTGGCCGATCACGTCTCGCTGTGGGGGCTGCTGATTCCGATCCGCCGCGGCTTCGATCAGTACGTCAATCTCCGTCCCGTCCGTCTGTTCAAAGGCGTCTCGACGCCGCTCGCCAACCGCACGCCGAACGAAATCGACTTCGTGGTGATTCGCGAAAATACCGAAGGCGAGTACTCGTCGATTGGCGGACGGATTTTCAGCGGTACCGAGAACGAATTCGCCATCCAGGAGACGGTGTTCACCAGGCGCGGTGTCGATCGCGTGATGCGCTACGCGTTCGACCTGGCGCAGAAGCGCCGAAAACATGTGACCTCCGCCACCAAGTCCAACGGGATCATCCATACGATGCCGTTCTGGGACGAGCGCTTCAACGCCGTCAAGAAGGACTATCCGGACGTCAAGACCGATCAATTCCACATCGACATCTTGACGGCCCACTTCGTCCGTAACCCCGACTGGTTCGACGTGGTCGTCGGCAGCAATCTGTTCGGAGACATCCTGTCGGACCTCGGTCCTGCGGTCGCCGGCGGCATCGGCATCGCGCCTTCGGCCAATCTCAATCCTGAGCGGACGTTTCCATCGATGTTCGAGCCGGTCCACGGGTCGGCGCCCGACATCGCAGGGCGGAACATCGCGAACCCGATTGGCACGATCTGGTCGGCGGCGTTGATGCTCGACCACTTCGGCTTTCCGCAGGCGGCGCGGGCCGTGGAAGGCGCCATTGAAACGGTCTGCGAAAGCGGTCCGAAAACCCCCGATTTCGGCGGGAAAGCGTCGACACAGGAAATGGGCAAGGCCATCGCAGCGGCTGTATAGTTGACCGCGGACCGACCCCGGTTTTAGAGTCACCGCACATCGGAATCGTAAGGAACTCCAGGAGGAGCGAATGGTCAGATTGCGCGCCGTTTTTTCTTCACAGCAGGGAGCGTGGGCCGTGCTCGCGCTGCTGCTGACGCTGGGGCTCTCAGCCCCGGCCGCAGCCCAAGGTGAGCGTGGCGTCATCGGCGGCACGGTCGCTGATGCGCAGGGAGGCGTCCTTCCCGGCGTCACCGTTACAGCGCGCAACATCAGCACCGGCTTTACGCAGACCGCCGTCACGGAAGCGGACGGCGCGTACCGGTTCGGCGCCCTGCCGCTCGGCACCTATGAAATCAAGGCGGAGCTCACCGGGTTCACGACAGCGACGGTGACGAACCTCACGCTCACAATCAACCGCGAGCTGCAGCAGAACATCACGATGGGGTTGAGCACCCTGCAGGAGTCGGTCACCGTCACGGGGCAGGCGCCCGTCGTCGAAGTCACCAAGAGCGAAGTCTCCTCCGTCATCACGCAGCAGCAAATTGAGATGCTACCGGTGGCAAACCGCGCCGCGGTCACCCTCGCCCTGCTGCTGCCGGGCACGAGCCAGGACGGCAGCCGTCCACGTCGCAGCAACGCCCAGGTCGGCGCGGGGACGTTGCAGTTCACGACCAACTCGCTGGCCGACGGCACGATGAACATGTCGACCAAGGCCGGTGAGCCACGCCAGGATTTCCCGCAGGCGGCCATTCAGGAGTTCAAGGTGTTCACCAGTCAGGCGCCCGCTGAATACGGCGGCCGCGCCGGCGGCGTCATCAACGTCGTCACCAAGAGCGGCACGAACACGTTCAGCGGCGAAGGGTACGAGTTCTTCCGCAACAAGCACATGAACCAGGTGGACAAGTTCACCCGGGATCTGGTCGATCAGGGGCTCGGCAGCGACCGCTACCAGCGCAATCAGTTTGGCGCAGCGCTTGGCGGCCCAATCGTACAGAACCGCATCCACTTCTTCATTGCCGAGGAATACACGCAGGAGAAGACAAGCTACGTGGTCAACACCGGCAAACCGCAGTTCTATGGAAAGTACGAAGGCGTGTTTGACGGCGGGCTGCCGAACCAGGAGTTCTTCGCCCGCGCGGACGGGCAGCTGACCGCAAAACAGAGTGGATTTGTGCGGTGGGCGTATCAGCGCGCCGAGCTGCAGTGCGAGGGGTGTGGCGGTCGGTCCGCGAACGCGGGCAACACGCTCATCCCGCGCGACGCGCTCGTCATGGGACATACGTGGGTCATCGGTCAGAGATTCCTGAACGAGTTCCGGTTCAACTACGCGCAGCAGCACCAGTACCAGAGCCCGAGCGGCGTGCAGTACTACAAGAAGTTCGACTTCTCGCCGGAGCGCTACCAGGGAACAACCGCGGTTTACAACTTCCCAAGCTTCAACTGGGGCAACGACAACTTCTTCCTCCACCACGCGATGATTCGCGAGTGGCGGGACGACTTCTCAATCGCGGTGTCGAATCACAACATCAAGTTCGGCGCCGACATTCAGAACAACCCGCTCCACGAGGACTCGCAGGGCAACCCGAACGGCACATGGAACTTCGTCAACGATCAACCGTTCGATGAGAACAACCTCGCTGCGCTCCGAGGCCCGGTCAATAACTTCACGGCGTCCTTCCCTGGCTTGATTCGCTACCAGCCGCACCATTACTACCAGGTGTACGGACAAGACGAGTGGAAGGTGGGCGCAGGCCTGACGCTGAACTATGGATTGCGGTACGACCTCGATACGCGGATCTGGAACGAATACCGGCGAAACGACGGATCCTTCTATCCGCGCATCCTTCCATACGTGAACTTTCAGAATCGCGGCGACGACAACAACATTTCGCCGCGCGTCGGTTTTGCCTGGGACGTCCGCAACGACGGTCTGACGGTCGTCCGCGGCGGCTATGGACGGATGTTCAACACGATCATGAACGGCACGCCCGGCGCCGAGGAGACGACGCTGCGGCAAACGAGCATCAACATCGCCAACGCGCCGTACCCCGACCCGTATCAGGGCCGGTCGCCCGCGTCGTTTGCCTCGACAGCGCCGCCGAACATCAACATCGTCGACGACGCCATGGTCAATCCGTACGCTGACACGTTCAGTCTCGGCTTCTCGCGGCAGCTGGGCGCCGACATGGCGCTCAACATCGACGGCGTGTACACGAAGACGAACGCCTTCAACGCAACGGTCAACATCAACTCACCGCGTCAATCATCGCCTGGCATCGCGGCGACGCCCGCCGTGCGAACACTGCCGGAATGGGGACGGATCCTGCAGGTGCAGTCGATTGGTGAGCAGGACTACCGCGCGCTGCTCATGCGGTTCGAGAAGCGCTTCTCGAACCGCTACCAGTACACGCTGTCCTACACGCTGTCGCGCGTGACCGACAACTCGTTCGGCCAGACATCGACTGGCAACATCACCGACGCGTACCACCCGGAGTGGGATGAAGGGTACGGCAACGCCGATCGCCGCCATGCGTTCGTCGGCAGCGGAGCATATCTGCTGCCCCACGACATCACCCTCGGGATGGTATGGACGCTGCGGAGCACCGCTCCGTTCAGCGCGCGCGCCGGTCGCGATCTGAACGGCGACGGCGCGAACACCGACTTCGTGCCCGGGACACACAAGGGTCAGGGGAACCGCGATCTCGACGTGGCGCTGGTCAACGCGTGGCGTGCGCAGAACGGTTTCGCCCCGGTCGATGCCTCGAAGTTCAGCAAGAACGACTTCAACCGGGTGGATGTCCGGTTGAGCAAGGCGATCAGCCTGAGCGGCCGCCGGCGCGCCGAGTTCATTGCGCAGGTCTTCAACCTGTTCGGACGCGACAACCTCGGAGGCATCGGGAGCAGCTTCCAGACCAACGCACTCTCCGATACGTTCGGTCAGCTGACGACCGCACAGCCTCGCCAACAGACGGAGCTCGCGGTCAGAATCACCTTCTGACGCAGTAGATTTTCGGTCTCGCGGCAGGTATCAGGTATCGGGTGTCAGGCGCGGTCAAGGGACCAGCCTGACACCTGGACCACCCCTGAAACCTGATACTGAAACCTTCCGGTCTACTTCTGAACGCCAGTCACTCCGATACGACAACGTGTCTGCGTTCAGATTCGAGAAACAGCGTGTCTCCGCCACCCTGACCCTGGCCCCGGGCACTTCGGTCAGCGGATGCTTCTTCGTTGCCGGGCATACCGCCCACCGTGCGGGAGCCGAGCGCATAGGCGACCTGCTCAACGAGCAGACCGGCTTCTTCCCATTCGAGCACCGCGACGGCACCACAGTTCTTTACAACCGCGCACATCTTGTCGCAGTAGCGCTCGAACCGGGGATGAATGAAGCGGAGTATGACCCGGGCTATGAAGTGGCCACGCACCGGTACGTGGGCATGCTGCTGTCCACCGGGATGCGGGTGAAAGGCAAGGTGGCCGTTTACGCGCCACCTGGCCGCGACCGTTTGAGCGACTACGCCCGCTCTCCGGAGGTCTTCCGCTACGTGGTGACCCAGAAGAACACGCTCATCGTCAACGCGGCTCACATCGTCGAGCTGACGGAACTGGCCGACTGATGGCGACCGAAGCGGCAGCCTCCTATATCGACTCCCTGCTCAAGCGCGTGGCGGCGCGCGGCGCCAGGCTGGGCATCCGGTTCGAGAGCGGCGCGCCGGTACGCGTGGCGGACGGCAATGGCGGCCTGCGGGACGTCACGAACCGCACGCTCTCGCCTCAGGAGATCATGGCGGCGATTGCGCCGATCGTGCCGGACGCGATCAAACGGCTGCCCCAGACGCCGTCGGCAAATTTCAACTACGACTGCGCCGGCGTCGGTGCGTTCACCGTTGCCCTCCGACGAGACGGCGAGAAGATATCGGTTGCGATCGATCCTGCTGATGCGGCAACTGCCGCGGACCTGACCCTTCGACAAGCTCACGGTCACGCCGAGGATGCTCGAGGGATGACAAGGTCCGCGCCGCATAACGAGGCCGGGTCCGCGCCGAAGGCAACACAATCCGAACCGGAACTTGTCATCGAAACGACGTCGGTCGGCGCAGTGATTGCCGCCAATGGGCCGGCCGCGGCAGGTTTCGTCGAATCCGTCAGCGCACCGAACAACCCCGTGGCCCAGGTCCCAGTAACGTCCCAGCAATCGTCCGCACCCGTCGCACCAGTTGCACCCGTCGCACCTCTCGCACCGACCACATCACCTCCGATCGACCGATTGTTCAGATTGATGTGCGAGGCAAAGGCATCGGACCTGCACCTGAGCGTCGGCATGAAGCCGCTGGTCCGCAAGGACGGTGAGATCAAGGTGCTCGACGAGTCGGCTCCGGCCTTCGACGCTGAATCGATGTGGGCGATGCTCGAGCCGATCATCCCCGAACGTAATCGAGAGGAATTCGGCAGACGGCACGACACCGACTTCGCCTACGAGATCGCGGGCCTCGGCCGCTTCCGCTCCAACATCTTCATGGACCGGAAAGGCCCTGGCGCCGTCTTCCGCGTCATTCCGTCGAAGATTCTGACGGCGGAAGACCTCGGCCTCTCGCCTCACATCCTCAAGCTGTGTCAGTTGAACAAAGGCCTCGTGCTCGTCACGGGACCGACCGGATCGGGCAAGTCGACGACGCTGTGCGCGATGGTCGACTACATCAACCGCACGCGGCGCGACCACATCATCACCATCGAAGACCCGATTGAGTTCGTTCACGAGAACAAGCAGTGCCTGATGAATCAGCGCGAGGTGCACGTCCACACCGATGGGTTCAAGGACGCGCTCCGCGCCGCGCTTCGCGAGGATCCCGACATCGTGCTGGTCGGCGAGATGCGCGATCTCGAGACGGTCGCCATTGCCATCGAGACCGCTGAAACCGGCCACCTCGTCTTCGGCACCCTGCACACGACGACGGCGGCATCGACGGTCGATCGCGTGATCGACCAGTTCCCGACGGATCGCCAGGCGCAGATCCGCATCATGCTGTCCGAGTCATTGAAGGGCGTCATCGCGCAGACGCTCTGCAAGAAGATCGGCGGCGGCCGGGCCGCGGCGCTCGAAGTCCTGATCGTCACCAGCGCCGTCAGCAACCTGATTCGCGAGGCGAAGACCTTCCAGATCCCGTCCATCATGCAGGTCGGTAAGTCGGTCGGGATGGTGTCGCTGAACGATGCGTTGATGGATTTGGTGGCGAAGAAGCTGGTTGCGCCGGAAGAGGCCTACTCGAAGTCGGTCGACAAGGGTGGTTTCGAAGCCGTGCTCAAGCGCGCGGGCATCGATACGAAGTTCACCGCCGCGGCGAAGGAGAGCTAGCGCACGATCGGAACGTCGTCGAGCGCGAACGCGTAGCACTCGTAATCGAGCAGACGGAAATTCGGTTCGGTGTGGCGATAGAACACCAGATTCATCGTCCATGGACGCGTGAATACTTTCGGGTCTTCGATGGTGGCGGCGTAGTTGATGTGATCGCGATCGGCCAGGGTGTAGCGCTCCACGACATGCAGTTCATCGCTGTGGAGGTTGCCGGCACGATCGAACCACGTTTCCTCGTTGAAGTTATTCACATCGACGACAAGCGTGTCGCCGTCCCAGGTCCCTCGTGAATCGCCCATCCACCAGTTGAGCGGCCCTTTCAGGTGCGGCGAGTTCATGTAGACACTCCGCGTCGCGTGCACGTACTCGAACAGCATCAAAACAAGATCGCGCGTCTGCACGATCTGAAACGGGTGCTGGATGTACATGACCCGCGGCACCCCCGGCAGGAAGCACTTCGCTTCGGTATCGGCTGTTGCGCGCGCCGCGAAGTTCTGTGTCCGCTTCTCGAGCATTTCCGGCTTGTACGGCAGCGTGCCGCCTTCGACTGTGCCCGCACTGGCCCGCGCGGTGCGGCTGGCCGAGTGCGCCTCGATGTTGTCGTCGGCTTTCGCGAGCACTTCCCAGACGCCGGAGAAATCCGGCTTGCCGTCAGCGGCGCGCGGAATCGTGGTCGACTGGGGAGACGATGTCTGTGCGGCGACAGCCAGCGGCCACGCCAGCGCCAGCGCCGCCAGGGCGGCCGACAGTCTCATCGGCGAACGCCAGGGAGGATTGAGTCGAGTGCGCGCTCTCCGGACACGCAGGCCGTTTCAAAGATTTCGTAGTGCTCGGCCGGCGAGTGACGCTGCGTGAGCGTGAAGTTCATGGTCCACGGCTGTGTGTACGCCTGCGGATCGGTCACCGTCACCTTGTAATCAATCGTTTTTTGATCCTTCACGGTGAGCCGCTCGACGAGCGTCATCGCGTCCGTGTGGAAAGAGCCTTTGGAATCGAACCAGCTCCAGTCGTTGAGATTCGACGTCTCGATGACCAGCGTGTTGCCCTCCCAGTGTCCGCGCGAATCTCCGTTGTGCAGCTTCACCTGCTCGGGCAGCGGCGGGCGATCGAAGAGCGGGATGACGCGGAAGTCGCCCGATCGCTCCCACGACATGACGATGAACTGCGGCGTCTGGACGATCTGGAAATCAGCGAAGAACATCAGGCGAGGGGTGCCGATCACGCACAGGAGCTCGGAGGTGACGTCACGCACGGTCTGCGGCGCGCCGGTAATGTCGTCGCCACCGTAGCGATGAAAGATTTCCTCGCGGCGTTTCTGCGCCCATGGCTGATACGGAATGCGACCACCCGGAGCGTCGATGATCGCGCTAATGGGCACGCGCGCGGCGAGCCGTGCCTCGGTCCACCCCTGGACGCGCAAGCTGTCAGCCGTCTGGAAGCCGTTTTCGACGTTGACCGCATCAGGGCCACCGGCTTCTTCTGTCCAGTAGCCCTGGATATCGGGTTGACCATCAGGCGTACGTGCGACCGGCGCCACGGCTTGAGCCGCGGCGCCGGTGATTGTTCCGATAGCGAGAAGAACGGATGCCGCAAGGACCTTCATATCCTTCCTGCCTGTCCCGCCCTTCCCGCGTTTCCCGTCCCGCTAGAAGAGGAATCTAGCGCCTAACTGGACTTGTCGCGGGCCTCCTATGCCCGGAATGAACCCGGTCGCTTGTCTGAATGTTGTTGACCGGGCATTCCCTCCATACTGACCACCGAAGTTCGCCGTGTTGAACACGTTGAAGGTTTCGACAAAGATGCCTATCTTCCTGTCGCCCCCTCCTCCGAGCCCGAAGAACTTCGTGGAACGTATGTCAAAGACGTATGTGTTGTCTCCTCGTGCGGAGTTCAACGACACCTGCTGTCCACTCGAGGGATCGATATAGCGATCGTTGTTGTTGCCATCGGCATTCAGGTCCGTTCCGGCGGTGAGGTTATACGGCCGCGCGCTCACCAGTTGCAGGACGGGCGAGAGCTGGATGCCGTAGGCGATGTCGAACACGCCGGTCGCAACAAAACGGTGCCGTTCGTCCGGACCGTTCGGTCCCCACTCGCTCGGATCGAGCGGTCGGTCCCACGTCTGCGCGAGGCCCGCACCCGAGCGGTTGCCGGTCGAGCCGCCGTAGGAATAGGCGCCTGCCAGCGTGTAGTGCGCCTGCAGCGTGGCACGCGGGAGGCGGCGCTGGAACATGAACGTCAGCCCGTCGTAGCGCGACTTGTTAATCGCCGCGAGGATGCGGGTGGACCCGAGGTACGTCGGGTTGCCGAATACCCGCTGGAAATCGTTGGCTAGAAGCCGCCGGCCGCCGATGAGCGGATTGGCCTCCGTGCTGCGGACTTCGCGACGTCCCTCGATGTGGGTGTAGTCAACGGCCAGCGTCGTGTTGGCCGCCAGCGTATGCGCGTAGCCGATGTGCGCCTGGTGCGTGATCGGATCGTTATAGTCCGGATGGATCCACTGGCCAGTCGAGTTGTTGGCCAGACGGTCGCCCTGGGTCGGCTGCGGCGGCAGCGGATCGATACCGAACCGGAACGTCGCCAGTTCGCCGGCGCCAATCGCCGTATTCGTCCGGGTCGCAAGCGAGTTCAGCGGGCGGGCCGACTGCCCGGTGATGTCGCCGGCCGACGCCGCGGTGTTGTACTGGTCGATGTAGAGACCGTAGCCACCACGGACCACGCGCGTTCCTTCTCCTGACAGGTCCCACGCAAATCCAACGCGTGGCGAGAAGTCCATCTTGGGCGTCTCCGGATACGCCCCGAACGGATGGCCGATCGCTTCGAGCGCCATCCGCGTGGCATTGGTGGTGAACTTTTCCTGGACCATGAGGTTGAAGTCGCGGTCGTAGCGCAGACCGAGGTTCAACGTCAGCGACGGCATGATGCGCCAGTCGTCCTGGAACCACGTGCCGACCTGCTGCGCGTTGCTCGTCGTGTCCTGCCAGCTACCCTGCCCGTTGATGGCGCCGCCATTGGCCTGCTGCCACATGCGGACAATGCCCGGCGTCTGGAAGCCTTGCGGATAGCGGCCGTTGGTGTTGCTCAGAATGGTTGACGGATCGTCGAAGAACGCGACGGTCGCATAGTGCTCGTTGCCGTTGCGAATTCCGAGGTGCCAGAGGTAATTGAAGTTGACACCCATCTTCAACTGGTGGTTGCCCTTCAGCAGCGAGAGGTCATCACGGATCTGATAGACCATTCGGTCGGATTGCGTGCCCGCGTCGCCACCGGCGCCGGTGGTGACCGACGGGAACGACAGGCGTGGCGCGAAAATGTCGACCGTCGGGAAGTCGCGTGTGTAGTGCTCGCCGGTGATGTTGCTCACGACATCGGCGAGGTACACCATCCGGTTCACCTGCCCGGTGATCTGGTTCAGCCCGGCGCTGCCGAGGACGAGGCTGTGCTGGGCCACCGCGCTCCACGCGTTGATGACCATGTTGTCGGGCTGCCCGTTGTCGTTGTTCGTCGTATAGGTCACCGCGTCCTGGTTTTCGTCCTGACCCGCGTAACGGAACATCACGGACTGCGAGTTATTGAGCTGCAGATTCGATTTCAGCGAGTACGTCCGGAGCGCTCCCGGCAACTCTGCGATCCGCGGATGTTTGTCGTACACCCATCCGGTGGGAATCTGGCCACGTTGCATCGCCGTGACGAGAACTTCGAGCTGGTCGTACTGGTTCGACGGAACGAACGTGCCCTGGTTTTTCACCATCTGCTCGATGGCGCCGAAGTAGAACATCCGGTTCTTCAGAATCGGGCCGCCGATCGATCCGCCGAACTGCTGCCGGCTGAATGGCGGCTTCTCACCGTTGGCCTGCTTCTGGAAGTAGTCCTTACCGGTGAGGCTCTTGTCACGTTCGTACCCGAAGATCGAGCCGTGCACCACGTTGGTGCCCGATTTGGTGACCAGTGAGACCGCCGCGCCGCCGGTGCGGCCGTCAGCCGCCGAGAACTGGCTCGACGCAAGCTGGAACTGCTCGAGGCTCTCGGTCGTGAAGCTCATGAGCGGACCGCTGTAGTGGTTGTCGCGATTGTCCGCGCCGTCCACTGTCGGGACGACATTGCCGCCGGAGGATCCGGCGAATGACACCGTCCCCGTGTTCTGTTTCGTCCGATGAAGCTCGCCAACGGGAGCCGCGCCGGGCAGCAGTTCGAGCATGCCGCTGATCGTGCGCGTCAACATCGGGAGGTTCTGCAGTTCGGTCGTCTGGATCGTATTGGCGACCTTCGACTGCGTCACTTCGATCATCGGCGCTTCACCAGTAACGGTCAGCGTCTCGTTGAGGCCGGCGACCGTCAGTTTGAAGTCGATGGTGAGCGTCGCATTAATCGCCAGGTTGACATTCTGGCGAGCCGACGGCGCGAACCCCACGAGTTCCGTCTTGACCTCGTACACGCCGGGCTCGAGGCCGGGGAGGTAATAAGACCCGTCCGCGTTGGTTACCGTAGTGCGCACAACGCCGGTGGCGTTGTTGGTGGCGGTGATGGTGACTCCGGGGAGCACTGCGTCTCCCTGGTCGAGGACCCGGCCGTTGAACGTGCTTGTTGCCTGCGCGTAGGCCACCGCTGCGATTGCCATCACGCAAAGCGCGATAATCGCTCGACCGACGCCTTTCTTCCACACCCGCATTCGCGTACCTCCTGTGAGGGAAACCAACTAACAGGACTAGGGATACCGACTCGCAGGACTAGAGATACAGTCCCGAACCACAGAATCTTGAAGACGCGGGGACTTGTAGCATGCTGCCCACCCGGTCTGTCAATACGGGCTGGACTCGTCCCGCCGGGCAAGACGCGGCACGTAACGGCTGGCGTGCGTATTTCGTAATTCCCGGGTTCCAAGCGTAAGCCGGACAGGGTGATCAGTTAGAGTAGCCGCGGGCCATGGCTACCCTTCCCCGCCGGTTTACCGTGTGGATTCTCCTGCTTTTCGTGGGCAGCGGGTGCACCGCGCTGATTTACGAGGTCGTTTGGTTCCAGCTGCTCGAACTGGTCGTGGGCGCCACCGCAGTATCCCTCGGCGTTCTGCTGGCGACCTTCATGGGCGGGCTGGGTCTCGGAAGCCTGCTGCTTCCCCGCTTCGTTCCGCCCGCGCAGCATCCGCTCCGGGTCTACGCCCGTCTGGAGCTCGGGATTGGGGCATTTGGGCTGGTCGTCCTGCTTGGGTTGCCGGTGCTCAGCAATCTCTACGTCGCCAACGCCAGCCCCGGGTTCCTGAGCATGCTGCTCCGCGCGCTGCTGGCAATGATCTGTCTGCTCCCGCCAACAATGCTGATGGGAGCCACGCTTCCGGCCATCGCCAGACTTATCGAAAGCACGCCTTCCGGCGTGTCGTGGCTTGGGTTCTTTTACGGGGGAAACATCGCCGGCGCGGTGATTGGTTCGCTGTTGGCCGGGTTCTACCTGTTACGCGTGTACGACATGGCGACCGCGACCTACGTCGCCGTCGCAATTAACTTCGCGGTCGCGGGGATCGCATGGGCGCTATCAACGCGCGTCGCTATTCCAACGACGGAGGCTGCGCCGAGTGGACGAGCCGGAAAGGCTCGCGCGACGGGTGCGCGGGTCGCGGGCACCCGTGGCGCGAACCTGTATGGTTCGCGCAGCGCGCGCACGTCCATCTACGTCGCGATCGGCTTGTCGGGTCTTGCAGCGCTCGGCGCCGAGGTGATTTGGACGCGTATTCTCTCGCTGCTCTTCGGCGGCACCGTTTACACCTTCTCGCTCATCGCGGCCGCGTTCCTGTGCGGCCTTGGCGTCGGCAGCGCGATAGGCGCGTCGCTCGCACGCTACGCGGCACGCCCCGGACTGCTCCTTGCCGGTTGCCAGCTTGGCGTGGCCGTTTCCGTCGCATGGGGAGCGGCGCTGATGAATCGGGCGTATCCGTATTGGCCCATCGATCCCGCCCTGGCTCCGGGACCGTGGTTCAACTTTCAGATCGATCTGGTTCGCGCCTTTATCGCGATAGTGCCGGCCGCCTGTTTCTGGGGCGCAAGCTTCCCGCTCGCCCTCGCCGCAGCCGGGACGCGAGCCGACGACCCTGCACGAGACGTAGGCGCGCTCTACGCCGCGAACACGATCGGCGCGGTCATCGGCGCGGTGGTCTTCAGCCTGCTCATCATTCCCGCTTTCGGCACGCAGGACGCGCAACGGTTGCTGATTTGGATGGCGCTTGCCGCGTCAGTCGTCATGCTCGTGTGGCCGCCGCCGACGGATGCTCCGAGCCCCGCTGCGCGCCGCATCGCCCTGTCGCTCGGCGGGCTGCTGATCGCTGGTGTCGCCGCCGCGACCGTGGCGCCGGTCCCGCCAGACGTCGTTGCATACGGCCGTCAGATTGCGACGTTCAAGGGCGCGAGCTACCTCTACGAAGGCGAAGGGCTCAACTCGTCGATCGCCGTGTCAGAGTCGGAAGGCGGCGTCCGCAACTTTCACGTCAGCGGAAAGGTCGAAGCCTCCACGGAAGTCCACGACATGCGACTGCAGCGGATGCTGGGCCACATTTCCGCGCTGATGCATCCCGATCCACATTCCGTGCTCATCGTCGGCTTTGGCGCCGGGGTGACGGCAGGATCGTTCGTCCTCCATCCTGGGATCAAGCGCATCGTCATCTGCGAGATCGAGCCGCTGATTCCGCGCATGGTCGCGCCGTTCTTCTCGAAGGAGAACTACGACGTCGTGCACGACCCGCGTGTGGAGATCGTCTACGACGACGCGCGGCACTACATTCTGACGACGAACGAGAAGTTCGACATCATCACCTCGGACCCGATCCATCCGTGGGTCAAGGGCGCCGCGTCGCTGTACACGAAGGAGTACTTCGAGCTCGTCAAGTCGCACCTCAACCCGGGCGGAGTCGTGACGCAATGGGTACCGCTGTACCAAAGCACGGAAGAGGTGATCAAGAGCGAGATGGCGACCTTCTCCGACGTCTTTCCGTACGGAACCATCTGGAGCAACCAGTACGCCAATGGCGGCGGGTACGACGTGGTGATGCTCGCCAAGTCGGGACCGCTGCAGATCGATCCGGCGGCGCTCGACGCGCGCTTGAGCAGGCCCGATCATGCGGCGATCAAGGACGCGCTCGTGCAAGTGGAGCTCGCGGGCGTGGACGGTCTGATGGCGACCTACGCAGGCCAGGCGCGCGACCTGCGTCCATGGCTTACCGGCGCGCAGATCAATACGGATCGCAATCTACGGCTCGAATACCTCGCCGGCCTTGGCAACAACGTCTACGATGCGATGATCTACCAGCACATGCTCGAGTTCAGGAGGTTCCCGGAAGAGATGTTTACGGCGTCGCCGGAATGGATGGACCGCCTACGGCGCGTGATGGCTGTCGCGCCGGGCTCTCAGTAGATCTCGGGCAGGTATCAGGTATCAGGTATCAGGTGTCAGGTGTCAGGTATCAGGGTGGGCCAGGCAGCAGGAATGAGGTATTAGGCGCCAGTCACAGATCGCTCGAGCGATGCAACTAGACCCTGAAGCATCCGCCCAATCTCCTGTGTGTCCTTAATGAGTTTTGCTGCGTCTTGTTCGGACACGACCTTCACTCGCGCGCCGAGTTCTAACTGAGTTTCGAGCTCGGCTCCTGAGCCATGCGCCACCCACAAATGATTCGTGTAAATCGCGGTGGACTGCCTCGCTTTGCCTTCGGCGATATTGGACGGCATCGACACCGCACACTTTCGGATCTGGTATCCGAGCACCCGCTGCTCGTCTCTGGGCATGCGCCGTGAAACACCGTAGCAGCGCACCGCCAGGTCCATCGCTTTCTGCCAGACCAGAAGATCACGAAACGAGTTGATCTGCGCCATTCGATGCGCAGGAGCACACGGAATACCGCACCAGATCGCGCGGCAATCTGCAGGGAGGGCCCCTGAACGTACCCGTTTTCTGCGCTCTAGAAAAGCGACGCCTTATGAATTTTCTGCAATACCTTCAACCTAATATCTGATACCTGGACCTCGCCTGATACCTGATACCTGATACCTGATACCTGATACCTAGTTGGTGCCACTCACGGCCGCCATGTTCACCTTGCGGCCTCCGATGTAAACGGAATCGATCTGACGCGTATTCTTGATGTCCATCAGCGGATTCGCATTGAGCACAACGAGGTCGGCCCACTTTCCTGTCTGCAGCGAGCCCGCGGCATCGATCTTCATCACACGCGCGGCGGTGCTCGTCGCGGACACGAGCGCCTGCATCGGCGTCATCCCCGCCTGAACCATCATTTCGAGCTCCGCGTGCTCGTTGTAACCAATCCATCGTCCCAGATTGCGGTCCGGGATTGATCCACTGTCGGATCCCATCGCGATCGGAATACCGGCATCGATCAGCGGCTTGAGATTCTTGATGCCCTGCGCGAGCTGCGGCTTGCTGGCCTGGATCCCCGCGTTGGTCCGGTATCGCTGCTGGGTCGCCGGATCGCTGAGCACATCGACTTCGTGCTTGTACGTGGGCAGCGCGCGCAGGAAGAACGGATCCTTGAAGAAGTCCGGCAAGTTCTCGTAGATGAACACCGATCGATCGCGCACGAGCGTCGGAATCAGTGCGATGTTGCGGCGCTTCATCTCGGCAATGGTCGCGGCGTCGATATCCAGGTCACGGACGCTGTGCGCGATGACGTCCACGCCGCCGGCGATCGCCGTTTTCGCGTCCTTCAGGTAGATGATGTGCACCGCCGTTGACATGTTGTGCTTGTGCGATTCGTCAATCGCGGCGGCGATCACCTCGGGCTTCAAATCCGCCGGGACACCGTCGAGATGCAGCTTGATGAAATCGGCCCGCAGCGGAACGTGCCGTTGCACGTCAATCCGCGCATCATCCGGGGTTTCGGTGCCCGTCGGTCCCGGTCGAAACAAGATCGGCCGGCCGGAGGCGTACAACCGCGGCGCGTCGGTGGCGACGGGGCCGATGCCAAGCCGCTGGGTGTCGCGCAAGTAGAACCCCTCGGGCTCGTCATACGTCTCGAAACCGAGCGTCATGATGGAGGTAACGCCATAGAGCGCGTACGTTTTCAGACGCCGGACCATCTCGTCGCGGTACGGTCCGGGGTTGACGCTGATGTCGGGATCGATGTGCGCGTGCGAGTTGATGAGGCCCGGGATGATCGTCTTGCCAGCAACGTTCACGACGGTCGCACCCGCCGGAGGCATCACCGTCGCGGATGGTCCGATGGCCGTGATGCGGCCGTTGGTGACAACGATTGTCGCCTGTTCGATCGGCGCCGCGCCGGTACCGTCAATGACCCGCGCGCCGGTGAAGGCAATCACCCCCGGCGCGGGTATCTGCGCACTGACGGCTGCGACGCCAACGGCGAAGAACGCCAACAACACGAATGCCACGACACGACTGAACATGTTTCGCACCTTTCGCACCGTTTGCATCTCTCGCACCCTGTGCACCCGTATTAACCCCATCTCGGCTGCTCGTCCGGATTGATTCCAAGCGAAACCTTACCCACTATCTCGTGGGTGAGCAGAGGATTCGCCGGGTGGAACTTTCCTGCCCGCGCATCGCGGAACAGCCGCTCGAGTTCGCTCTTCTTGAACATGCCGAACCCGCCGGAGAGATCCAGCGCGCGATCGGCAACGCGGAATGCCCCGTCGACAACCTTGTGCTTCATCGACATGAGCCGCACAAGCCAGTCAGGGCCGACATTGCCTTCCGCCCAGGCCGTTGCCACCGCCTCGACGTGCGGACCCATCGCCTCGATGTCCATCGAGATTTCGGCGACCCCGTGCTGCACCTCCGGGTGGTAGATCATCGGCCGCGTCAGTGCAATTGACGTTTTCGTCTTCAGCTGCTCGATGAGCACCTCGCGCACGCGCAGCGCCAGGCCGTAGTAGATGTTGCCGAAGCCGACGAGCGCCCAGGTGAAGAAACCAACAACGAAGTTGTCGGCGCCGGCCGCGCCCGCGGGAACCACGCGCGCGATGTACTTGTCGGGAACGAACGCGCCCTCCAGGACGGTGTCGTCACTGCGAGTCGCACGCATGCCGAGCACGTCCCATGTGTCCTTGATCGAATAGCCCTTCGAATCTCGGGGCATGAACGCGTGGACGATTCTTGGTCCTGCGGGATCGCTCGTGTCCATGCCGTGCATGCCGAGACGCGTCCAGACGGGCGTCAAGCTGCCGAATGACTTGCGACCCGTGAACTTGTACCCACCGGCGACCTTTTCAGCTTTCGTCGTCGAAAGCAGCCCCGGAATGTCGTTGCCATGCTCCGCATGGCCCGCGGCAAACACCTCACCTGCGGCCGCTTCTTCCAGAATCCATTGACACGATTTGTCGCCACTTCGCCACATATCGGCGGCGTCGCCAACCCAGTAGTTGTGCATGTTCAGGGCGAGCGCAGTTGCCGGAGCGAACATCGCCAGCTTTCGAGTCTCGCGCCCGACTTCCGCGACATTCAGGCCAAGGCCGCCGAAATCCTTGGGCAGCGCCATGCGCAGATAGCCTGCGGCTTTTAGTTCGTTGAAATCTTCCTGGAAGAATCGATTCTCGCGATCGTATTCAGGTGCCCGTTGGCGACATTTGGATAAAAGGGTGTCAGACAGGACGGACTCGGTGACGACGGCCATGGACCCACCTCCGAAAGGCGCGAGTATATACCCGCGGAGGCGGACCGCTACGGGCGCGTCAAGACGATGAGCGACCGCGCTTCGACCCGCGCGTTGGATCCAGCGGTGAACGTCGCGTCTCGTTCGCCGACCTCCGTGGCAGTATCCACGACAACCGTCCACGTCTGACCGAACGACGCGGACGGCAGCGTGAAATCGAGCGGCTCGTAATGCGCGTTGAACAGCAGCAGGAACGAGCCATCACGGACGCGTTTGCCGTCGTCATCGAGCTCGTGCAGCGCGTCGCCGTTGAGAAAGACCATCAGCGACTTGACGAAACCTTGCTGCCAGTCGTCTTCGGACATCGGTTCACCATCGATGCGCAGCCATGCGATATCGCTGATTCCTTTACCGCGAAGCGGCCGTCCCTTGAACCACCCGCGGCGGCGAAACGCCGGATGCGCATTACGAAGACGGATCACCCGGCGGGTGAACTCGAACAGGCCGTGGTCGGCTGACTGCCAGTCGAACCAGGAGATCTCATTGTCCTGACAGTACGCGTTGTTGTTGCCCTGCTGCGTGCGGCCAATCTCGTCACCGCCGACGAGCATCGGAATGCCCTGCGACAGCAGCAGCGTGGTGATGAAGTTGCGCTGCTGGCGCACGCGCAGCGCGGCAATCGCCGGATCGTCAGTCGGTCCTTCGGTGCCGCAGTTCCACGATCGGTTGTGGTCTTCGCCGTCCTGGTTGTTCTCGCCATTCCCCTCGTTGTGCTTCTCGTTGTAGGAGACGAGATCGCGCAGCGTGAAGCCGTCGTGCGCGGTAACGAAGTTGACGCTGGCATACGGGCGCCGCCCATCGTCCTGGTACAGGTCCGCACTGCCGGTGAAACGGTTGGCGAACTCGCCGAGCGTCTGGTCTTCGGCTCGCCAGTAGTCGCGGACGGTATCGCGGTACTTGCCGTTCCATTCGCACCACCGCACGGGAAAATTGCCAACCTGGTAGCCGCCGCTGCCGAGGTCCCACGGCTCGGCGATCAACTTCACGCCCTGCAGCGTCGGATCCTGATGCACGACGTCGAAAAAAGCTGACAGACGATCGACGTCATAGAGTTCCCGCGCGAGCGTCGACGCGAGGTCGAAGCGGAAGCCGTCGACGTGCATCTCCTTCACCCAGTAACGCAGCGAGTCCATGATGAGCTGGAGTACGTGCGGATGACGCATGTTCAGCGTGTTTCCGGTTCCCGTGTAATCGACGTAATAGCGCGGTTCCTCCTCCGAGGTGCGGTAGTACGCAGCGTTGTCGAGGCCCTTGAACGACAGCATCGGCCCTAGGTGATTGCCCTCGCCTGTGTGGTTGTAAACCACGTCGAGGATCACTTCGAGGCCGGCATCATGGAGCAGTTTCACCATCCCTTTGAATTCGCGGACGACCTCGAGCGGATCCTGGATGGAGGCATATTCGTTGTGCGGCGCGAAAAAGCCGTACGAGTGATAGCCCCAGTAATTCCGGAGGCCCTTGTCGAACAAATGCTTTTCGTGGACGAACTGATGCACCGGTAGCAGCTCGACCGCAGTGACGCCGAGCGAGGTGAGATAGTCGATTGACGCCGGATGCGCCAGGCCCGCGTAGGTGCCGCGGAGGTGCTTCGGGACTTCGTTTCGAAGCTTGCTGAACCCCTTTACATGAACTTCGTAGATGACCGTCTCGTGGAGCTTCCGTCCGGGCGCGTGGTCCTGACCCCAGTCGAAGCGGTCATCGATGACCACGGATTTCGGCACATACGCCGCGCTGTCGCGGTCGTCGCGCTGCAGCTCGTCGCCGCCCAGCGGATACGGAAACATCGCGTCATTCCACTCGATGTCGCCGCTGATCGACTTTGCATACGGATCGACCAACAGCTTTGCCGGATTACAGCGCTGCCCCTGTGCCGGATTCCATGGCCCGTGCACGCGAAAACCGTAGCGCTGCCCGGGGCGGATACCCGGCAGGTACCCATGCCAGCAGAACGCGGTGTGTTCCGGCAGACGAATACGCCTTTCCCGACCAGCGTCATCGAAGAGGCATAGATCGACGGCCTCTGCGACCTCGGAAAACACAGCGAAGTTGGTTCCGCGTCCGTCCCATGTTGCGCCGAGGGGAAACGGTTCGCCGGGCCGGACGGAAAAGGGCGCCGCTGGTGCGCTTACAGCGGCCGAAGGGGCGGGATAGGTGGTCATGCCCCCCTGTTAGCAAATCCCAAACCTGCTTACTGCTGCTCGATTCGATAACCCCGCTGGCGGAGCAAAGCCAGCAATCCCTGTGGCCCGACGATGTGCGCCGCGCCGACGATCACAAAGCAGGGCGACGAACGCTTCAAACACGCTTCGAGCTGCGGCATCCAGTTGCGGTTTCGTTCGGTGATCAGGGAGTTGTAGGCCGCCGGGTTGTCGGTGAATGACGTCAGCAGCATCTTCTCGATCGTCGCAGCGTCGCCGGTCTGCCACGCGGTCAGCAGCGTGCGCAGGCTCGTTTTTTCCGTTTCCATCTCGGCGAGCTCGCTGCGCAGCAGCTGCTCCTGCATCGCGTCGGGCATCTTGTCGAACCGATCGATCTGGTACTGCACGGTCTCGAGACCGATGACCTGTTTTCCCACACCCGTTGCGAGGTTATAGAAGTGCTTGTCGAGTCCGAGTTCCGGGTCCAGTCCAGCGGCCTGTGCTCCGAGCGCCTCGAGCATCAGCATCACCATCCACGGCTTCATCGGCTGAATCAGCTCGAGCGCGAGCGGCGTACCCTTCAACTTCTCGGCGACGAGCGCCGCGGTCTCCTTGGAGACGGCACTGTTGAACGTCCGGCCATCCGTGTACATCCCTTTCGCGAGCAGGCCAAGGCCTCCGGTCAGTGGATCGGCCTCGGCCAGATCGATCTCTTCGACCAGCGCGCTCGAGGCCTCGAAGGCTCGCTGATAGGCCGGGTTGAGCGGATAGGCGTCAGCCGTCAGCGCGTGGACCGATCCGGCCAGATACATGACGTTGGCACCGGATTGGACTTTCCAGAGAAAGCTGCGGCCGCCCGTCTGCGCTGCCGCGCCGGCAGCGAGGACGAGTGCGAGGACAACGGCCGTGAAGAATCGGTTGACGATTCGCATGGCCGAATTATCGGATAACTGCCAGGCGAGCCTTTATGGGCCCGCCGGAGCACTCCTAAAGGTTTGCGCCACAGGTGACAAGCGTCGCCCCAATCACCCGGGGCGCAAACCTTATGGTTTGCGCTATTTGCGCCGATCAGTCGCTGCGGGAGCCGAGCTTCCCGTTGTCGAGCGAACGTCGGTGCCGAGCGTATTCAGGAATGAAGCGCCGGCATCCAACTTCGCGCCGGCGCCGTTGAGCACGTCGGCCGGTACAGGGTTCCCGTAGGCATCAGTGTTCGAGTCCTTGTCGGCTTTCAGCGCGCCGCCGGACAGGTTGATGCCGGCGAAGAGTCCCTTGCTGCGCGAATACGACAGCACCGTCGCCAGTGTTCCCGTCGTGCTGGCCGATGCCGCACGGCCAACCGGGCCGGCGGCGACCGATGCGTCGGCGCCGAGGGACACCTTATTGTTCAGCATCTTCCCCGCGGCGTCTCGATCGGTCACAAGAAGTACGAGGTCGATTTCCTGGGCGCCGGCCTGAAAACCCCAACTACCTTTTTCCAGCTCCATGAATACCGGAGAGCTCCAGCCGTTCCCGGTACGGCAGCTCATCACCCCCTTGCCATATTCGCCGCCGATGATGAATGCGGCCTTCTTCATGTCGGGAATGACGATAACGCACGCAGCCTTCTGCCAGAGATCTTCCGGGATGCCGTTTTCGGCGTTGCGGATGGCCGTTACCACGCCGGCGGCATCGTTGAGGCGCTTCTGTTCACCGGTCGAAAGCGCCGCAAATGCGGTGGTTGCAAACAACGAGGAGAGAACAACTGAGAGCCCAGCGGCTCTCGCAATGCGCAAGGACATACAACACCCCCGCGTGGAGGCTTCCAAATTCGGTGCCGCTTATGCGCGTGCTTCTCCTTCCTCTGGCGGCCCGGCAATCGTTTCCTCCACCATCGATGGAACAAACGCGTGGCGCGGAAACGCCAGCCGAACGAGCGGCGGCGCCACCATCGTCGTCGCAAGCACCATGGTGACCGCCGCCGAAAAGACATCTGAACCGATGATGCCGTTCGCAAGGCCGTAACCGGCGATGATCAGCTCGACTTCACCGCGGGGGATCATCCCGACCCCGACGCGCACGGCCTGCGTGGTTGAGAAACCGAACAACCTGGCAAAAACGCCGCACCCGACCGCCTTCGCGACTACTGCGACCACGAGGAGGGCGACTGTGAATGCCGCCCGTGGACCCAGTTCGCGCGCGTTGGTCTGCAGTCCGATGCTGATGAAGAACAAGGGAACGAACATCGAGTAGGTCAGCGGATGGATGCCGGCATCGACTTGCTTCTTGAACTCGGTCTGCGCAATGAGCACACCGGCGAGATACGAACCGGTCAGGGCGGCGATTTCACCAACGTACTCCGCCGCCCACGCGTACACGAACATGACGACGAGCGCCGCCGAAAGCACCGCCTGGCTCACGCCAAGCGACGATGCCCAGCGCAGCAAAGGCCTCAACAAGCCCCGCACCGCGATTGCGGCCGCGAAGTAGACGCCGACACGGACGACGACGGTACCGAGGACGATCCAGTTCATTCCGACGGCCGATGCCCGTGCGAGTGCGACGACGACCGACAGCACGATGAGGCCCATCACGTCGTCGATGACCGCCGCACCGAGAATCGTCGAACCCTCGCGTGTGCGCAGCGCGCCAATCTCGAGCAGTGTCTGGGCGGAGATGCTTACGCTCGTCGCCGTCAGAATCGCGCCGACAAAAATCGCCTCCCAGTACAGCGGTAGACCAAACCACACAGCGGTCATCGCGCCGCAGACCATCGGAAGGATCACACCTCCAACGGCCGACCAGAACGCCACCTTGCCCACGCGCCGCATCTGCACGAGATCGGTCTCGAGCCCCGCTATGAACATCAGCAGCAGTACGCCGATCTGAGCGAAGTCGCGGACGAGATCGAGCAGCGACATCGAGCCGGGCGCCGCCGACGTGAACATCGGCCACCCGAGGACGTTCAGAACGGTGGGTCCGAGGATGAGTCCGACGAGGATTTCGCCGAACACCGACGGCTGGTGCACGAGACGCGCGAGTGCGCCGGCGGTCTTCGCCGCGGCTACACCGAGCGCGAGCAACAGAATGAGCTGCAGGGAATGACTCAGGAGAGACTCCGCATCGAGGCGACAGCATAGGCTCTCGAGCCGGTCACGACAAAAATGTCCTTCGATCGCAGCCCTCCGAACATTCATGTCCAGCATCAACCGGAGTTGCGGATCACGTTCGAATAGGCGCGGACCGCCTCCTCCTCACGATCCGCAGCAGCAACCTTACCGTCACCTTGAATCCGTCATAAATGTTCTGTTCTAGCACCGCATCCAACAAAAGAGTCTTGACCTTCATCGCCCATTCGAATCAAGCGAATCGGGCGTTTCGAGCACATATTCGAACAAAATGCGCGATTTCAGAGATCAGTACGCCCTCGTCGCGGTGGCCGCGATCTTGTTATGGCCCGCACAACGCACCGTTGTCTTCTTCGTTGACCTGACTGGAGGGTCCACATGAATCAAGCCGACACCGCGTGGATGCTCGTGTCCACCGCGCTCGTTCTCCTGATGACTCCCGCGCTCGCCTTTTTCTACGGCGGGCTCGTTCGCTCGAAAAACGCGCTCAACACGATGATGATGAGTTTCGTCTCGCTCGGATTCGTGGGAGTCGCCTGGGCGCTGCTCGGATACTCGCTCGCATTCACCACGGGCAACGCGCTGATCGGCGATCTGTCGAACGCGTTCCTCAACGGCGTCGGTATCGAGGCCAAAGGCACCATTCCGCACGCGCTCTTCATGGGATTCCAGGGAACATTCGCGATCATCACCGCCGCGCTGATTTCTGGATCCATCGTAGAGCGGATGCGGTTTTCGGCCTACACCGCCTTCATCACGCTGTGGGTGCTCGCCGTCTACGCTCCGATTGCCCACTGGGTATGGGGCGGCGGCTGGCTCGCGCAGTGGGGCGCGCTCGACTTCGCGGGTGGAACCGTCGTCCACGTCAACGCGGCGGCGGCCGCCGTTGTTGCTGCGGTCGTGCTCGGCAAACGCTCGGACTACGGATCATCCGCGCTCCTTCCGCACAATGTGCCGTTCGTCCTGCTTGGCGCCGGCCTGCTCTGGTTCGGGTGGTTTGGCTTCAACGCGGGCAGCGCGCTCGCCGCAAGCCCGATCGCCGGTCTTGCCTTCATCACGACGATGCTCGCGCCGGCGGCGACGGTGGTCGTCTGGTCGTTCCTTGACGTGATGCGTTCCGGCAAGGTGACGGCGGTCGGCGCAGCCACGGCGATTGTGGTCGGTCTCGTCGCGATTACGCCGGCGGCGGGGTTTATCAGCCCGATGAACGCGCTTCTGCTCGGCGGCATTGCGGCGATCCCGAGCTACTTCACGCTGCAGCTTCGCGCCAAGACGTCGCTCGATGATTCACTGGACGTGCTCGCCGCGCACGGTGTCGGCGGCACGGTCGGCGCGCTGCTGACCGGTGTGTTCGCAGAGAAGGCGCTCAACGGGGTGGCGGACGGCGCACTCTACGGAAATCCGCGGCAGCTGCTCATTCAGGGCGCGGCCATTCTCGCAGCCCTCGTCTACAGCGGCGCCATGAGCTTCGTCCTGCTCAAACTCGTGAACGTGGTTCTGCCGATCCGCGCCGAGGCCGGTGATGAACTGGAAGGCCTGGACGTCACTCAGCACGGAGAAGAGGCGTATATCCACGACGGCGGCATGACGGCGCCCGCGCTCGTCGAAGCTCCGTCGATGGCACCGTCGCTGGTTGCGAAACCGGCGCCGTCAACCTACTGAAGCGCAGCGATCGATCCCAGTCGTCGGTCGCACGCTGGGGGCAGGTCAGCTCGTGCCGCTGATCTGCCCCCGCCCGATCGCGGAATGGCGCCTGGTATCGCGCATCCCGATGTAGACGAGCAGCGAACCGGCGATCACCGCCGTCAGATAGTAGTAGAACCACCGCTCATGCCCGATTGACTTGAACCACAACGCGATCGATTCCGTGGTGCCTCCGAAGATCGACGCGGCGATGGCGTAAGGCAGGCCGACGCCGAGGGCCCGAATGTGCGTCGGGAACAATTCAGCCTTTACAACAGCGTTGATAGACGTGTAGCCGGCAACGATCAACCACGCGCCGCAGATCAGCAGAAACGCCATCAGGCCGCTCCTCGTCCTCTGCAGCGCATCGAGCAGCGGAATCGTCAGCAGCGTTCCCATCACGCCAAACCAGATCAGCAGCGGCTTCCGACCGATCTTGTCCGACAGCGCCCCGTAGGTCGGCTGCAGGATGACCGCGAACACGAGCGACGCGGCGCTGATCAGCGTCGTCTGCATATCGGTGAGCCCCACCGACAGCTTGAGAAACTTCTGCATGTACGTGGTGTAGGTGTAGAACGCGGTCGTGCCGCCCATCGTCAGGCCGATCACGAGCAGGACCTCGCGCGGATACTGCATCAGAGCGCGCAGCGACGACGCTTTCTTCCCTGCCGAGGATTGTGTTGCGGTGAAGTGATCCGTCTCGTGCAGGTTGCGCCGCATCGCCAACGCGGTCAGCGCCAGCGCTGCGCCGATGAGAAACGGAATCCGCCAACCCCACGCTCTCAGTTGCTCGGGCGTGAGAAATACCTGCTGAAGAAGAAGCAGGACGACAATCGCGCAGAGCTGTCCGCCGATGAGCGTGACGTACTGAAAACTCGAATAGAAGCCGCGGTGCTTTTCGTCCGCCACCTCGCTGAGGTACGTGGCGCTGGCGCCGTACTCACCCCCGAGACTGAGTCCCTGGACGATGCGCGCAACGCCGAGCATTACTGGCGCCATGATGCCGATCGATGCATAGGTCGGCGTGACCGCGATCAGCAGCGAACCGAAGCACATGAGCAGCACCGACGCCATCAACGCGCGCCGTCGTCCGTAATGGTCGGCCATGTATCCGAACAGCCACCCACCGACCGGGCGAACGACGAAGCCGCCGGCGAACAGGACCGCGGCGTTCAGTTGCTGGACGACAGGATCGGTGCCCGGAAAGAATGAGGCGGCGAAATACAGCGCAAACGCCGCGTAGGCGTAGAAGTCGTACCACTCCACGAGGTTGCCGATTGAGCCGATGAGAATCGCTTTGACGCGACGGCGCATGTCGGCCGCGGTGTCGACGGCAACCACTGTCGATGCCGGATGCGCCGTGATCGCTGTTGAGGCCATGGGACCGACATTCTAGTCCGCCTTGGTTCGCTCCTTGGCAACGCCCGTCTCCCGCTCGAAGCGCTTGGCCACAATCCAGCAGAGTGACGCCCAGAAAAACCCGAACATCCAGCCGGCGACAACATCCGTTGGATAGTGGACGCCGAGATACACACGACTGATGCCGACGAGGAGCGTCAGAAAGATGGCCATTCCCATGCAGTAGATCTTCGTCAGCCGCCGCTCGGCGAGCTGCATCAGGATGGCGCCGAGCGTCAGGTAGATGATTGCGGACTCCATCGCATGACCGCTTGGAAAACTGGTCGTGCCGCTTACGTCACGGAGATGTGGGACAACCTCCGGCCGCGGCCTGAGGAACAAGTTCTTGAGGACGTAATTCAGGACGTCGCCGCTCGCGGCGGTGATCATCACGACAACAGCCGTGTGATAGCGCTCCTGCAGGAGGAGAAATCCGACAACGGACAGCACGACGAGCCAGAGAACCGTTGGGCCGCCGAGCGCGGTCAGATCGAACACCGCGCCCTGCAGCCATCCAGGGCCGATCGGACGCGATGGATCATCAGCCTTGCGCAGCGATCTCAGGATGGTGGTATCGAGCGCCGTCGTATCGCCTTCCATCACCTCTGACGCGAGCGCGAGAAATCCCCACAGCAACAGACAGACGCCGACGCCGACAAGCAGCCACCCGATCTCGTGACGTTCGAGCTTCCGTAGTTGAAACCATCGTGGCGTGGTCGCCCGCGTGGCCATCATCGCGAATATACAATCAACGTTTCAGGTATCAGGTGTCAGGTTACAGGCGTGGTCCAGCTACCAGCCTGATACCTCCTGATACCTGACACCTGACACCTGACACCTGATACCTGACACCTCCGCATGGAACTGAACTTGGTGATGCTCGGCCCTCCGGGCGCCGGCAAGGGCACGCAGGCACGCCAGCTCCGCAGGAAATGGAACATTCCGCATATCTCCACCGGCGCAATGCTTCGCGAGGCGGTCCAGGCCGGAACGCCCCTTGGCCGCCAAGTCGCCGTCATCATGGACGGCGGCGGCCTCATCAGTGACGACGTGATCACGCGCGTCGTCGTCGAGCGCCTGGCGCACCCGGATACGAAGGGTGGGTTTCTTCTGGATGGGTACCCGCGCACGATTGCGCAGGCGGAGTCGCTCGATCGAATGCTGTCGGGGCGCGCGCCGCTCGTCATCGTCGACATCGTGCTGAGTGAATCCGAAGTCGTCCGTCGTCTTGCGTCACGCATGGTGTGCGCGGAGTGCGGCGCCAACGCCGTCGGCGAAGGCCCTGACTGCCACGACTGTGGTGGCCCACTCGTCCCGCGCGCTGACGATCGTGAACAGGTCGTGCTGAACCGTCTGAAGGTGTACCGCGACCAGACGGAACCGCTGATCTCGTATTACGGGAACCGTCCGACGTATTGCCGGATCGACGGCGCGCGGTTACCTGACGACGTTACGGTGGACATCATCAAAGCGGTGGAGCGTCACACATGATTCACGTCATACGCCTCGGCACGCCGCGAATGCGAGGTGAAGGAGTTCGGCTCGGCACTGTCAGGCTGTTGCCGCGCGGTGTCAGGAAGGATGATTACGCCAAAAAGAATTTCTTCGACGTGTGGCTGCCGGAAGTCGCGCCGACCCGCGAGCTGGTTGCGTATGCGCAGGCCCAACCGTGGACCGACGCGCGCTGGGCCGCGTTTGCCAAGCGGTACCTGCGGGAGATGGCACGTCCGGAGGCGCAGCGCATCATCGCACTCCTGGGAGCGCTGGGCAGGAGGACGAATTTCTCAATCGGATGTTATTGCGAGAATCCCTGGCGCTGCCACCGATCGCTGCTCGGTGAACTGCTCCGTGCGGTCGGCGCGAAGGTCGCTATCCCGCGTTCCGCATCCCGGCCGCAATCCCGTTCACGGTCACGACAAACGCGTCTCGCAACCGGTCGTCGGCCTCGCCGCACCGCATCCGGCGCAGCACCTCGATCTGGACGAGGTTAATCGGATCCACGTACGGGTTCCGCACGTCGATCGATCTCCGGAGCACCTGATTCTCTTCGAGCAAATCCTCATGTTCGCTGACCTGTAGCGTGGCGCGAATGGCTCGCGCGAGACGGTCGCGCAGTTCGCTGCCGAGCGCGCGCAGATGATCGGGTACGAGCCGGCGTTCGTACTCGGCGGCGATCCGCGCGTCGGTCTTCGCGAGCACCATGGCGGTCAGGTCCATCACCGAGCGGAAGTGCGGCCACTCACGATACATGTGCTGCAACACGCGCTGTTCGCTGCGCGCGAACGCGCGTTCGAGCGCTTCCTCCGTGCCCAGCCACGCGCCGAGGATCAGACGTGTCTGCGTCCAGGCAAACTGCCACGGAATCGCACGCAGCGTCTCGATGCCACCTCGCTTCTTCCGCCGCGCCGGACGGCTCCCGATGTTCAGGTGTTCCAGCTCCGGCAGCGGCGTCGCGGTTCGAAAGTACTCGATGAACTCAGGCCGGTCGTACACGTAACTGCGATACGCCTGCGCTCCGTCGGCGGATAGACGATCCATGCACGCACGCCATTCCGCCGCGGGCGGAGCGACCGGCGTGAGCCACGCGTCCAGCGTGCCGCTCGTGTACACCTCCATGGTCCGGGTGGCAATTCCGGGCAGGCCGAAGAGCGCCTGGATCATCTCGCCCTGCTCGGTCACACGAAGAGTGCCGTCGATGGAACCGCTCGGTTGTGATTGGAGCGCGAGATAGGTTGGTCCGCCGCCCCGGCCGACGCTGCCGCCGCGGCCGTGGAACAAGGTGACCTCCACGTCGCGCCCGCGACACGCCTCGACGATTGCTTCCTGTGCTTTGTACAGCTCCCATGCGGCGCTCAGGCGGCCGACGTCCTTCGACGAATCCGAGTAACCGACCATCACCTCCTGCCCCGCCTTCGTTCCGTTGTCTTTACGGCGAGGCAGGCTTTCGATAAATGCACGATAGATCTCGATCTCCAGCACGCGCGCCATGACGTCAGGCGCGCGGCGAAGGTCGTCCGCGGTTTCAAAGAGCGGGACGATCCGTAGCGGGTGTGTGATGCCGGCGGCGCGCTGCAGGAGTTGAACCGCGAGAATGTCCGACGCCTGACGCGTCATCGTGATCACGTAGGCACCCAGCGATTCGTGCGGAATTCGCGCGATCACCCGGAAGGTGTCGAGCACGTCGGCATCGTCGGCGGCCGGCGAGAAGTAAGCAGGAATCAATGGTCCCGAGGCCGACAGCTCGCCGACGAGAAACTCGATGCGCCGCGCCTCATCCCATTGGGCGTACGAGCCAAGACCGCGCGCCACCGTGATCGCGGCCAGCGCCGCGGTGTGGCGATCAGATTCCTGGCGTATGTCGAGACGCGCGAGGGTAACGCCGAACGTGGCGACCCGACGAAGCAGGTTGGCGAGGCGCCCGTTGGCAATCACCTCGTCGCCGGTGGCGACGAGCGAGCGGTAAGACAGGCGCAGCGGCTCGGCGAGCGCTTCGGCTTCGAGGTAGACCTCGTTCGGCGGCGGCATGTCTTCGCGCAGCGCCGCCTCGGTCCACTCCCGCGTCGCGACCAGACGATTGCGGACTTCCCGCAACAGTACGCGATACGGTTCATGCGTGGTGCCGATTCGTTCGGTGACCTCCGCTGACGCACGCGACATCGACAATTCGTCGCGAAGCGCGTTGATTTCCGGCAGATACAGATCGGCCGCCTGCCATCTCGAAAGCAGGCACGCCTTGCGCGTGACCTCGGGGGTCACGTTCGGATTGCCGTCGCGGTCGCCGCCGATCCACGAGCCAAATCGCAGCGGCGCGATGTCGAGCGGAAGGCCTCGACCGGCGACCTGCCGTAGCGCTGCATCGACGCTGCGGAGAAACGCGGGGACCGCCTGCCACAAGCTCTGCTCGAACACGATGAGGCCGCCGCGCACTTCGTCCAGAGGTGACGGCCGATCGTGACGGACTTCGTCGGTTTGCCATGCAGAGACGATTTCCCGGCGCAGCGCGTCGAGCACTTCGTCGCGTTCGGGTATGGTGAGATCGACGTGATCGCGCTCGGCCAGCAGGTCCGCAACGCGGTTGTGTTTGTGAATCAGCGTCCGCCGCGAGACTTCCGTCGGATGCGCGGTCAACACGAGCTCGAGGCGCAGGGTGCAAATCGCCTCGAAGAGCTCGTCAGGCGTTGTGCCACCAGCAACGAGACGCGCGAACGTTTCGCGACACGAACCGGGTTGGGGCGGCAATTTCGGATCCGCGAGATAGGCGCGACGCCGGCGGATGCGATGGTGTTGCTCGGCGACGTTGGCGAGGTTCAGAAAATGAGCGAACGCACGGGCCAGCGGTGTCGCCGATTCAACCGGAAGTTGTGAAAGGAGCGACGCCAGCTCGCTGACATCCGCACGCGAGGCCTTCGACAGCATCCGAACGCGCTCGACCGTCTCGAACAGGCCGGGGCCTCCGTGCGTTTGGAGCGTTTCGCCGAGCAGTCTTCCAAGCAGCCGGACGTCGTCACGTAACGGTCTGTGTGGATCATCAGCGGCCATTGAAGAGGTCGAGGAGTGCGACCGTCTCACCGCGGATCGCTGCTTTCAAGGTCGGTTCCAGATCGGGCAGCCATTCCGGCGAATGGGGTGCTGGGACCGGAATACCCGTGCGACGCGACTCGGCAAGCTTCGCAGCATTCACCGCGCCGATATGCAGCAATACGGACGGGACCCCGGCGCGGCCGTACTCCGCGAAATCTTCTGACGTCATTTTGGCGGCCATCTCGATAACCTGCTGCGTGCCCAGCGCCTTCTGGAGTGCCGCCGCTACCCGCCGCGTCAACGCGGGGTCGTTGACGACGACATGGCCGGGTTCGGGCATCGTGATCGACGGCTCGCGCGGGGCGCCGGCCGCCGCGGCCTCCGCTTTGACGATGCGCGACACGGCGGCGAGGACCCGTTTCTGCACCTCGTCGGTGTAAGTGCGGATGTTCAGCTCGAGTTTGACTTCGTCGGGAATCACATTGGCCTGCGTACCGCCGTGGATTGAGCCGATCGTCAGCACCACCGGATCCATCGGGTTGTTCTCGCGCGACACGATCGTCTGCAGCGCCATGACCGCACGCGCCGCCATCACCACCGGATCGATCGTGTTGTACGGCATTGCTCCGTGACCGCCGCGGCCGTACAGCGTCACGGTCGGTGAAACCGACATCGCCCGAAACGGTCCGGGGTGAAACCCGATTGTGCCCGCGGACATCGTGTCGTCGTCGTGGATGCCGATCACGTAGTCAGGCTTCGGGAAGCGTTCGAACAGACCGTCTTTCAGCATCGCCGCCGCCCCGCCACTGACACCTGCCGACTCTTCCGCCGGCTGTCCAACCATCATCAACGTGCCGTGCCATTGCTGGCGATGCTCGGCCATCCATCTCGCTGTTCCCATCCATGCCGTCATGTGGAGGTCGTGGCCGCAGGCGTGCATCACCGGCACCGTCGCGCCGGCGAGGTTCTTGGCTACAACCGTGCTCGCGAACGACGCGCCCGTTTTTTCTGCGACAGGCAGCGCATCCAGTTCTGTGCGAAGCATGACCGTCGGTCCGGCGCCGTTTCTCAGAAGGCCCACGATTCCGGTGCGCCCCACGCCCGTGGTGACCTCGTAGCCGAGCGCCTTCAACCGCGCGGCGAGCTTGGCCGCTGTCTGTACTTCCTGGAACGCGAGTTCCGGGTTGCGGTGGATGTCCTGATAGAGCGTCTGCAGATCGGGGTAGTACGCGTCGATCTCCGACGTCGACTGCGCGCGCAACGACGCCGCCGCGAGCAACGCGACGAGAACGACTGCCGATACCCGGAAGTTACGAATTCGTTTCATTACTGATCCTTGCGGCAACACGATTGCGATCATAGACTGCCTGCCCGACCCATTCCCATTCTTCGGAGTTCCAATGAAGGCTGCGCCTCGTGTTCTTTTCGTGTCCGCTCTCGTTGCGTACGTCGCGTTTCAGGGTACGCCGGCACGCACGCAAAACGCGGCCTCGATCAGCATTGATCAGCCTACGTACGTCGCAGGAGAGCCGGTGACAATCACCGGTAGCGGCTTCGCGGCTGGTGAGATCGTCACCGTGCAGGTGACGCATGCCGACGGCACGACCGAATCGGGAATGGGCCATGAACCGACGACGATAGTTGTCGGCGTAGACGGGACATTTCAGACCACATGGGCTATCGCTGCCGCAGATGTCGCAGGTCCACAACTGGTCGCGACAGCGTCAGGGAGTGTGTCCGGCGGCGTGACGCCGGTTTCGTTGGCTCGGATCGCATCTGTCGCGCCCGACAAAAGCGATTACCAGCCTGGTGACACGGCGGTGATCGCGGGCTTCGGCTTCGCGCCCAACGAGCCGGTGGAGTTGCAGGTCGTGCATGCGAACGGGCCGAGCGATGGCAACGGCCATCAGCCGTTCTATGCCACCGCCGACGCGGAAGGAACTGTGAGCGCGACATGGTTCGTGGATCCGGATGACTCCACAGGCAGCAAGTTCATGGTCACCGCGACGGGCACGATGTCTGGCGTCGGCGGGACAGCATCGTTCTGGGATGCCGGGGCCGTTGGCCTCACTGCCCTTGCCGTCCCGTACACGCAGGACTTCAATACGTTGGCCGTCACCGGGACGGGCAACACAGCGCTTCCTCTTGGTTGGGATTTGAACGAAACCGGAGGAGGTGCTCGCGACAATGAACAGTACGCCGCCGGCACAGGATCGGACACCACGGGTGATACCTACAGCTTTGGCGCAAGCGGGAGTCTCGAACGCGCGTTCGGCGGTCTGCTGAGCGGAACGCTGAATCCCACGATCGGCGCGCAGTTTACAAACAACACCGGAGTCGTCGTCACATCGTTGGCTATCTCGTACGCCGGCGAAATGTGGAGACTCGGGCAAAACACCGCTGGCCGCGCAGCGGATCGTCTCAATTTCCAGCTTAGTACTGATGCAACGTCGCTGACGACCGGGACATGGACCGATTACGACGCATTGGACTTCCAGTCGCCGGTCATCGCGGGCACGGTTGGCGCGCTCGTCGGCAACAATGCTCCGAACCGAACGGCTGTCAATTTCACGATCACGGGCCTCAGCATTCCGATTGGCGGCACCTTCTGGGTTCGATGGCTCGACGCAGATTTGAGTCCGGGCTCCGACGACGGTCTTGCGGTCGATGATTTCTCGCTGACGCCGCTGGTCACGCCGATCGTCACTATCACGGCGCCGGATAACAGCGCCTTCGAGACCGGTGCTGACTCGGCGACCTTCCGAATTGCCCGCACGGGCAGCACCGCGAACGCGCTGAACGTCACTTACGCGGTCGGCGGCACCGCCGGTAGCGGCGACTACACGGCGACGTTAACGGGCACCGCCACGATACCCACCGGACAATCCTTCGTGGAACTAACGATCACACCTGTCGACGATGGACTTGTCGAGGACAGCGAAACCGTCGTCCTGACGCTCGTTGACGCAGATGATTACGACCTGGGCGCCAGCACCACTGCGACGGTCAGGATCGGAGACGAAGCCCCCACGGTGGTGAGCACCGTGCCCGCCAACGGCGCCTCGAATGTGCCGGTCGATCAAACCATCACCGTGACGTTCAGCGAGGCGGTCAATGTCAGCGGATCCTGGTTCTCCATTCTGTGCTCAGCCTCTGGCGCACACACCGCGATCGTTTCAAGTGGCCCGACGACGTTCACGATCAATCCCGATCTCGATTTCGCCAGCGGCGAGTCGTGCACCTTGACGATCGTCGCCAGCGGCGTCACCGACCAGGACGGACACGATCCGCCGGACAACATGACTGTCAATTTCACCGCGGGCTTCAGCGCGGTGGTGCTGGTTCCCATCCATAACATTCAGGGCGCGGGCCATATGTCGCCGCTCAACAACCAGGTGGTAACGACCGTGCCGGCGATCGTTACGGCCCTTCGTACGGCCGGGTCGACGCGCGGCTTCTACATCCAGGATTTGAATCCGGACGCGTTAGATTCAACATCGGAGGGTGTATTCGTCTTCACCGGGGGAACTTCCAACCCCGCCTCGCTCGTCGCCCTAGGCGACAGCGTGCGAGTGAGCGGACGGATCAGCGAGTTCAGACCTGCCTCCGATAGCCTCACGATCACCGAACTCGTTGGGCCTCTCACCGTCAGCAAGCTGTCGAGCGGCAATCCGCTTCCAGCGCCAGTAGTCATCGGTGGTGGCGGCCGTACTCCGCCGGGCACGGTGATCGAAGACGACGCATCCGGGGATGTTGAGACCAGCGGAGTATTCGACCCCGCCTCCGATGGCATCGACTTCTATGAAAGCCTCGAAGGCATGCGTGTCCAGGTCAATAACACGGTGGCCGTCGGTCCCACGAGCGACTTTGGCAGCAACCGCGAAATCCCTGTGGTCGTCGATGGCGGGGCCAACGCGTCCCTGCTGACGACGCGCGGCGGCATCGTCGTGCGGCTCAATGATTTCAACCCGGAGCGGATCATCCTCAACGACTGGATCGCCGGTGGTCCGACGCTGCCGGCTGTGAACGTGGGCGCCTCGTATCCGGGCGCCGCTGTCGGAGTGATGGACTACAGCTTTGGCAATTACAAGCTGCAGGTCAGCTCGCTGCCACCGCTATCGCCGGGCGGATTGCAGCCAGAGACGACCACGGCTGCCGGGGCGAATCAGCTGGCGGTCGCCACTTTCAACGTGGAGAACCTGGCTCCCACGGACCCGCCGGCGAAATTCGCCAGACTCGCCGGACTCATCGTCGATAACCTCAAGGCTCCAGACGTCCTCGCGATCGAGGAGATCCAGGACAACAACGGCACCACCAACGACGCAACGGTGAGCGCGTCCACGACCTGGGGAATGTTGATTGCCGCGATTCAGAGCACCGGCGGGCCCGCATACGATTACCGGCAGATCGATCCGGTTGACGATCAGGACGGGGGCGCGCCGGGCGGGAATATTCGACAGGGATTGCTCTTCCGTACGGATCGCGGTCTGAGCTTTGTTGACCGTCCAGGTGGCGGATCAGCGACCGCGAATGGCGTCGTCGGCTCAGGAAGCGCGACGCATCTGCTCTACAGCCCGGGCCGAATCGCCCCGACGAACGCCGCCTTCAACGCAAGTCGGAAGCCGCTGGCCGCCGAATTCATGTTCCGTGGTCACCGCCTGTTCCTGGTGGCGAACCATTTCAACTCGAAGGGCGGTGACGATCCGCTGTTTGGCCGCTTCCAGCCGCCGGTGCGAAGCTCGGAGCCGCAAAGACAGCAGCAGGCGCAGTTGACGCACGACTTCATCGGTGACATCGTCTCGGCCGATCCGAACGCCGAGATCGTTGTGATGGGCGATCTGAACGACTTCGAGTTTTCAGATACCGTCACGACCCTCAAGGGCACTCCGACCATCCTGGAGGACCTGATCGACACGCTGCCGCCAGCCGAGCGCTACAGCTACGTCTTCGAAGGCAACTCGCAGACACTCGATCACATCCTGTTCAGCACTCCGTTGTTCAACGCACACCAGTTCGAGTACGACGTGGTGCACGTCAACGCGGAGTTTGCAGACCAGGCGAGTGATCATGATCCGCAGGTCGCGCGGATCACCATCTTTGGGTTTTCAGGATTCTTGCAACCGGTGGACAACCTGCCGGTCCTCAATCTCGTCACGTCCGGCCGCGCCGTGCCGGTCAAGTTCAGTCTGGGCGGCAACCAGGGATTGAACATTTTCGCGGCGGGATATCCGCGATCCGAGCAGATCGCTTGCGAGCCCTCGGCTGCCGTCGAGGGCGTCGAAAAGACTGTCACCGCGGGCGGCAGCAGCCTGTCGTTCGACGCGACCACAGATCAGTACAACTACGTCTGGAAAACTGACAAAGCGTGGGCGGGGACGTGCCGCCAACTCGTCGTGAAGTTCATCGAGGGCACGACTCAGCGCGCGAACTTTCAGTTCGGCAAGTAGCACCGGATGCGCGAGCCATAAAGGTTCGCGCACGGACAACATCACCCACGGTACAATCCGCGCGATGAAAAAGATTTTGTGTGTCTGTGTCTCTGTGTCTCTGTGGCCCGTCATGGCCGGATGCCAGCGTACGGCGCAACCTGCAGCGCAGGCGGCGCCGCAGGCTGTCGGATTCGCCGCTGTTGCCGGCGAGCGTGGCGGCCAGGATCCGACGGGCCCTTACGAAGTCGTTGCCGACTGGCCCAAGCCCATGTCGCAACTACCGGGACATGAGAAGTGGACATGGGGGGCAATGCAAGGTGTCTTTGCGGAGAGTCCGAACCGCGTCTTCATCCTTCAACGCGGCGAGCTGCCTCAGCTCGCGCGTCCGCAGGAGGTGCCGTACCCGACTGTTGGTCCGAGTCTCTCTTTCCCAGTCGGGCAGACGCCATTCCGCAATGCGTCGGTCGGCGTTATCGCCAGCCCTGGCAATCAAGGTAGTGATGGCTGGAACGGCTGGAAGGGGAAGCTGGGTGTCGATGCACGCTGGGAGCACTGCGTCGTGGTCGTCGATGCCGACGGCAACATCACCGAGGACTGGACAAAATGGGACTCGCTGTTCCGCCGCCCGCATTCGGTGACGATGAATCCCTACGATCCGGAGAAGCATATCTGGATCGTCGAGGACCGTAACCATGTCGTCTACAAGTTCACGCACGATGGCAAGGAGCTCGTGCAGACGCTCGGCATCAAAGGGGTCTCGGGCAACGACAGCACGCATTTCAACCGCCCGACGTTCCTCGCGTGGCTGCCCGACGGCACGATGTTCGTGTCGGACGGCTACGCGAACACACGGGTCGTGAAGTTCGACAAGGACGGCAAGTTCCTGATGACGTGGGGCGCAAAGTCAACGGCACCGGACGACACGACCCCCAACACCTTCAACGCGGTGCACGGCGTGCAGGTCGATCCCACGACGCGCAAGATCTACGTCACCGATCGCGAGAACCACCGCATCCAGATATTCGACGAGAACGGCAAGTACCTCGACCAGTTCAGCACCGGGACGCCGTCGACGCCGCAGGTCCTTTTCCTCGACGCGAACAGGAACCTCTGGATCGCGGACAACGACACGTCGAAAATCATCAAATACGACATCGAGGGGCATTACCAGTATTCCTGGGGTAGTAAGGGTGAGTGGCCGGGAGCCCTGTGGAACGTCCACGGGATGAGCGTGGATTCGGACGGCAATCTGTACCTCGCCGAGGTGAACGCGGGGCGTGTGGAGAAATTTCGGCCCCGCAAGGGTGCGAACCCCGCATTTCTGGTCGGACAAGCTTTAAGATCCGCGTCATGAGAATTCTTGCCTTCGTCTCGTGCCTGCTCGCGGCACCGGGTCTGGCTGGGGCCGCCACTTGCGACACGCTCGCGGCCTCGCTGAAGCTGACGAACGCGAAGGTCAGTTCCGCGACAGCCGTTATGGGAGGCCAGTTCACACCGCCTCCATCGCCGGGTGCGGACGCCGCAAAAGCGATCACGGGACTGCCCGCCTTCTGCCGCGTGCAGCTCACGCTGACGCCCTCCTCTGATTCGGACATCAAGAGCGAGCTCTGGCTGCCGCTCAACGGTTGGAACGGTAAGTTCCAGCAGGTCGGCAACGGCGCCTGGGCCGGTTCGATTCAGTACGGCGCGCTCGCGGAGGCGCTCAAGCGTGGCTACGCAGCGGCGTCATCCGATGCGGGCCACACGGGGACGGATGCAAGCTTCGCCATGGGTCATCCAGAGAAGCTCAAAGACTTCGGCTACCGCGCGGTCCACGAGACCGCGGTCCAGAGCAAGCAGACGATCACCAACTTCTACGGAATGGCGGCGAAGTTGTCCTACTTCAACGGATGCTCCGGCGGCGGTCGCATGGCGTTTCAGGAAGCGCAGCGCTTCCCCGCCGACTTCGACGCGATCCTCGCGGGCGCGCCTGGCTACAACCGGGTGAACCAGAGCGTGTGGATGCTGATGAACGCGAAGGCGACACTCGACAACCCGGCGAGTTTCATTCCGCCCGCGAAATACGCGGTGCTCCATCGCGCAGCGCTCGACGCGTGCGACGCGCAGGACGGGCTGAAGGACGGTCTCATCAGCGAACCTCTGAGCTGCCACGTCGATCCGGCCGTGACCCAATGCAAAGCCGGCGATGCGGCGAACTGCCTGACCGCGCCGCAGGTGGAGGCCGCGCGGAAGCTGTATGCGGGCGTGATCAATCCCAAGACGGGCGAACGGATCTTTCCGCGGCTCGAGCCCGGCAGCGAGTTGAGCTGGGGCGGTCCGGCCGGCGGCCCGGAACCGCTCGCGGTCGGCGCGGATCTCTTCAAGTTCGTCGTGTTCAAGGATCCGAAGTGGGACTTCCACAAGTTCGATCTCGCGCGCGACTACGACGCCGTGCACAAGATCGACGGCCTAGATCTGAGTCCGACCTCGCCAGACCTCAAGGCATTCGTCGCGCGCGGAGGCAAGCTGCTGATTTACCAGGGGTGGGCCGATCAGAACGTGGCGCCCCAGTCGACGGTTGACTACTACAACAACGTCGTGAAGACGATCGGTCAGAAGCAGGTCGATGAATCGGTCCGCCTGTTCTTCGCGCCCGGCATGGCACACTGCGGCGGCGGCGAGGGACCGAACGTGTTCGACGCACTCACCTCCCTCGAGCAGTGGCGTGAGCAGGGAAAGGCGCCCACGTCGATTCTCGCGACGCATTCGACCAACGGCAAGGTCGATCGCAGCCGACCGCTCTGTCCGTTCCCGCAGGTGGCCAAGTACAAAGGAACCGGCAGCATCGATGAGGCTGCGAATTTCACGTGCACCGCGCCGGTAGCGGTGCCGGCAACGCGATGAAACTCTTTCTTCTCGTTGTCGCGCTCACGTTCGCTCCGCTCGTCGCGTCCGCTCAGGATTGCGCCCGTGTTGCGGCGACGCTGAAACTCACCGACGCGAAGGTCACTGCGGCGACCGTCGTCCCTGCTGGATCGTTCGCGCCGCCGGCGGAAGGAACCGCAACGCCACGACCGCTCACGGGACTGCCGGCGTTTTGCCGCCTGCAGCTCACCCTCACTCCTTCTCGTGACTCGGACATCAAGACCGAAGTGTGGATGCCGCTCACCGGTTGGAACGGCAAGTTCCAGCAGGTGGGCAACGGCGCGTTCGCCGGCTCGATTCAGTACGGAGCGCTCGGCGAGGCGCTGAAGCGCGGCTACGCGGCGGCGTCAACCGATACCGGCCACACGGGGCCAGGCGCGAAGTGGGCCGCGGGGCACCCGGAGAAAATCATCGATTGGGGTTACCGCTCCGAACACCTGACCGCGGTCGACAGCAAGCAGGCGATCACGAACTTCTACGGCATGGGGCCGAAGCTGTCGTATTTCACCGGTTGCTCGGGCGGCGGACGCATGGCGTTCCAGGAAGCGCAGCGCTACGCGGCTGACTTCGACGCCATCCTCGCCGGGGCGCCCGCATACGACCGTGGGAACGAAGCCTTTGGCTTCATGGCGAAGTGGCAGGCCACACACGAAACGCCGGCAAGCTTCATCCCGACCGCGAAATATCCGGCGATTCATCGCGCGGCGCTCGACGCCTGCGATGCCCTGGACGGCCTGAAGGACGGCCTCATCGGCGACGTCCTCAGCTGTCGTTTCGATCCAAAGGTGCTCGAGTGCAAGGCCGGCGCGAACAGCGACTCATGCCTGACGACGCCGCAGGTGGAGGCAGTACGAAAGCTGTATGCGGGCGCGAGGCACCCGAAGACCGGCGAGCTGATTTTTCCCGGACTCGAGCCCGGCAGCGAGTTGCAGTGGACCGCGGTGACGGGCGGCAACGAGCCGCTCGACGTCGGCTACGACGTTTTCAAATACATCCTGTTGCAGGATCCGAACTGGGATCCGAAGACGTTCGATCTCGCGAAAGATTACGACCGCATTCACAAGCTCGATAATTCCGCGCTCAGTCCGACCAATCCGGATCTGAAGGCGTTCACATCGCGCGGGGGCAAGCTCCTGATCTACCAGGGATGGGCCGATCCGAATGTCTCGCCGCGCTCGCCGCTCATGTACTACGACCGCGTGGTCCAGACGATCGGCAAGACGGCAGTGGATGATTCGATCCGCCTCTTCTATGCGCCTGGCATGGGCCACTGTGGCGGCGGCGAAGGACCGAACACCTTTGACGCATTGACCGCGCTCGAGCAGTGGCGCGAGCAGGGCAAGGCGCCGGCCTCCATCCTTGCGACGCATTCAACCAATGGCAAAGTGGACCGCACGCGTCCGCTCTGCCCCTATCCGCAAATTGCGATTTACAAGGGAACCGGCAGCATCGACCAGGCGGACAACTTTTATTGTGCGGAGAAATCCAATGTTCCTGCATCTAAATAAGAAGCACTTCCTCGCCGCGGCCATCATCCTCATCTGCTCGACCGCTGCGTTCACGCAGAATTTGCGCTGGGCGAAAGCGGCCCCGTTCCCGGAGCCTGACGAAGAGCTGTACGGCATCACCGTGAACGGCAAGATGTACGTGCTCGGCGGGTTCGGTACCGCGCGCGGCAAGAACTACGAATACGACCCGGCCGCGGACAAGTGGGCGAAGAAGGCAGCGATGCCGCGCCCGGCGCACCATCAGTCGATGGTCGAATACCAGGGAAAGATCTACGTGTTCGGCGGGTTCGTCGCGCCGATGTCCGGGCCCCAGGGAGGCTGGGAGCCGATCGACAACGCGTGGGTCTACGATCCGGCGACCGACTCGTGGCGGAATCTCGCCCCGATGCCAATCAAGCGCGGCTCCGCCGCCGCCAACATCGTCAACGGCAAGGTCTACGTGATGGGCGGCGCGACGACGGCGGATGGTTCGAAGGACGTCGCGATCAGCAACGCGACGACCGCGAACAACCTGACGCGGAACGATATCTACGACATCGCGAGCAATACCTGGTCGAGCGGCGCGCCAATGGCGCTCCCGCGAAATCACATGTTCTCGGGAACCGTTAACGGGAAGATCTACATCATCGGCGGCCGCATCGGGCACGCGTTCGTCGCCGCCTCTCAGAACACCGACATCGTCGAGCAATACGACCCCGCAACCAATTCGTGGGGGCCGCAGATGACGAAGATGCCAACCGCCCGCAGCGGCGGCGGCTGGGCGACCTACGGCGGCAAGATCTACGTCGCCGGCGGTGAAGTGGCAACCAACTCGCTGGTGGGTGCGTTCCGCGCCCTCGAGGCGTTCGATCCGGCGACCAACAGCTGGTCGATCCTGCCGTCGATGCCGATGCCGCGACACGGGGTGGCGGGCGCCATGATCGGCAACAAGTTCCATCTCGTGAGCGGAATGATCACCTCTGCGGCGGCTGGCGCCGGTCAGGATCGAACCGTCGAAGTGCACGTTGCGCAGCACGATGTGATGGAGCTGCCGGGGGGCGGGACGAACTAACGTAATTCAAAACTCAAAATGCAAACACGGCATGTCTCATTGCAACGCTGTAAACGACGTTGCGACAAGCGCTCGGCTGCCATGACAACATTGTGTTTGCATTTTGAATTTTGAATGTTGAATTACGGAGAGACTGCGCAACCCTGCCTTCCGACGCGTGCTGCTACATAGCGGACTCAACTCTGCTGTGCGATCTGGCATGCGAACGCACCGACTGATCTGGCTGGCGGGGATCGGCTTACTGACGCTTGCTCTCGCGCAATGCGGCGGCGGGTCATCGACGCCGACGTCACCGTCCCCGTCGCCCTCACCGTCTCCCACGCCGACGCCCAGTCCGAGTCCGGCGCCCGGCGGCAGCGGCGGTTCGCTGGCGATCAGCCCGCAGACGGTTCAGAGCCAGGGACAGCCGCAGGGAACCGTCACGCTCCCGAGCGCCGCGCCTTCTGGCGGCGCGCTGGTGCTGCTGTCGAGCAATGACTCGGCGATCGCGAGAGTTCCAGCCACCGTCACCGTTGCTGGCGGTGCGCGCACGGCCACGTTCATCATCGATACGTCAACGGTGATCGCCAACACCAACGTCGTCATCACCGCGACGTATGGCGGTTCGTCCATGTCCGCCACCCTCACGGTGAGTCCAGCAGGCAGCGGCCCGCTCGGCTCGTCGTTTGTCGTCCGCTCCCGCAGCCGTGGAACGGGCGCATGTGCAGTCGACACGGACTCGAAGGAACTCGATTGCGTGTTCGACGCCAGCGGGTCGCAAGGCGGCGTGAGCGGGTATCTGTGGACGTACACGATGGGCCCCATGACACTGCGACACACCGCGCCAGCGGGTAATCCTGTCAGCAGCCCACAGGGAGACGAGTGTTCCTTCTATCAGCAGGGAACCGGCGGCGACGGTCCTAACGGTGAGCGGTTCCTGAACATGACCGTGACGCTGCAGCTCCGCGACGCAAACGGAACGCTGAGCGGCATCTCGCAGCAGGCCGTCAGGGTCTACCCGAATATGCAGTGCGGGTTTTCGTACTAGACAATCAGGCGGGTCCCAAAGGACCCGCCCTCCAGTTCAGACTTTGATCTTTCTAACTGTCTGAGAGTTGTCTTCGAGGAACGACTTCTTGTTCTCGAGCTCCTGTGCCGTCGGCTGAATCTTTCCAGTGGCATCGATCGCGCGCGACACAAGCGTGTGCTCACCCGGCGAGAGGCTGTTGACGGTGTAGTTGAAGAGCTTCCAGCCGTACTTCTCTTTGGTGGTTGACGAATCCAGCGTCGCCGCCTGCCACGGCCCATCGTCTATGCGCACTTCCACGGCCTTCAGCGGAGTGCCGTCATTGAGCACCACACCCAGAACTTTGTAACGCGAGCCGTCGGTGCTGATTCGAGCAATGTACGACTTCAGCTGCATGTGAGTGATGGCGGTTTCCACCCACTTCATCTCTCCATCGATCATCTCGCCCTTCAGCGTCCGGTACCAGCGCGCCTGGAACTTGCCAAGGTACGCGTCTTCCTGCGCGTGAATCTCTGCGAGCCACTTCACGTTGTTGACGCCGTACCAACCCGGCACGAGCAGGCGAAGGGGCAGACCCTGATGAACCGTCAGCGGTTCACCGTTCAGCGCCCAGACGAGCATCGGTTCGGACGACAGCGCTTTTTCCCGCGACAGCGCGCGACCGAATTGCTGCTGCACTTTGAACATCTGTGTGCGCCACTCCACGTCTTCCTCGCCGCGGTCGGCGCCGAAGAACACGAACTCGCGCGCGTCGGCCTTCACGCCGGCCCTGTCGAGGACCGTCTTCAACGGAACGCCCGTCCAGCGCGCATTGCTCGAGAGCCCCTGCACCGGGCCACGGTTGCCGGAACACTCGAAGCCGGCCACGAAATCCCGGCTTCCGAGCTTGCGGAGATCGTCCAGCGACAGCGAGAGCGGGCGATCTACAAGTCCGGATACGCGCAACGTGTACGTCGCGACGTCCACTTTGGGATGGCCGTAATGCTGGGTGGTGAAGAACTGGTCCTTCGGCGTGAACGGCCCGCTGATCGTACGGATGTCGATGATGCGGCGGTCGGGCGCCGGATTCGTGATTACGCGCTCCGGAAAATCGAGAAACGGGAGTACCGTTTCGCTCTGCGCGAGCGCGGGCAGCACCCACTCGGGGATGCCGATAAAGCCGAGGCCCGCTAGCGCCAGGCCGGTGCGGACGACGTGGCGGCGGCGGATGTCGATCGGTGTCATGGACGCTTCTCCTGCGTTCCATATCCTACGCCCGAACCGTGTCCCACGACGATCTGACTTCGTGCGCTCTCCTTCATTGGCGACAATCAGGGACGACGACGCCCTGGCCGGAGACGGGACCGCCCGCCGCGTGACGGAACCGCATGGGACGACCGGGGTGGATGCGATTGAGGCGCAGGTAAGGCGCCGCGGCGTGACGCGTTCTTCTTTGCGCGCGCACGCTCCTCCGCCTTGCGCGCGCGAATGGCCGCAATCCTCTGCGCGTGCGGCACCTCGAGCGGCTTCGCTCCGCGCGACTGGTAGTTGAAATCCGGAAGCGTGACGCGCGGCAGCGAGCGGCCGATCGCGCGCTCGATTGCGCGCCAGTCGCTCTCCTCCTGTGGCGCAACGAAGGTGAATGCCTCCCCCCTCATGTCCGCACGGCCGGTCCGGCCGACGCGATGGATGTAGTCATCGGGCACCCCGGGCACATCGAAGTTGACGACATGACTGAGCGCTTCGACGTCGATGCCGCGCGCGGCAATGTCGGTCGCGACCAGGACGGGGTACCGGCCGCTCTTGAACCCGGCGAGCGCGTGCGTACGCTGGCTCTGGGATCGGTTGCCGTGGATGCGCGCCGCCTTGACGCCCTGCTGCGCCAGATAGTCCGCAAGCCGGTTCGCGCGGTGCTTTGTACGGGTAAACACGAGCGCCTGCGACAGGATGTTGCGCTGGAACAACGCGAGCAGCAACGGCGCTTTCAGATCCTCCGACACCGGATATGCCGCCTGCGTGATGCCAACCGCCGGCGCCGCCCTCCGTTGAAGGCTGATCGTGACCGGCTTCTTCAGCATCTCCGACGCCAGCGCAGCTATCGGCGCCGGCATCGTAGCGCTGAAGAAGAGCGTCTGGCGGTGAGACGGAACATGACGCAGGATGCGCCGGATGTCGGGAAGAAAGCCCATATCCAGCATTCGATCCGCCTCGTCGAGCACAAGGTACTCGAGTCCATTGAGCTTGGCATACGGTGCCCGCGCGTGATCGAGCAGCCTTCCGGGCGTTGCGACGATCACGTCCACTCCGCTTCTGAACGCATGCTCCTGCGGTCCCATGCCGACGCCTCCGTACACGGCGGCGCCGGTCAACGAGGTGTGGACGGCAAGCCCGTTGAAGTCGTCGAGAATCTGCGCGGCCAGCTCGCGCGTCGGCGTGAGCACCAGCACGCGCGTGATACGCCGGGGGTGACCGATCAGGCGATGAAGAATCGGCAGCAGGAACGCTGCGGTCTTTCCGCTCCCAGTCTGCGCGCAGGCGAGCAGGTCGCGCCCCTGAAGCGCAGGCGGGATCGCCTCGTCCTGGATTGGCGTAGGGCGAATGAACCCGAGCTCGCGGATGCCCCTGAGGAGATCCGGATGAAGCCCCAGCGCGGAGAATGGCACGATGCTACGCGCCCATTCTCTTCTTCAGCTCGGTGTCTACTGCATTCATGAAGTCGTCGGTCGTCAGATACGGATGGTCCGTACGGATCAAAATCGCTAGGTCTTTGGTCATGCGACCCGACTCCACGACGTCGACGCAGACTTTCTCGAGCGTTTCTGCGAACGCCACGACGTCCGGTGTGTCGTCGAACTTGCCGCGATATTGAAGGCCACGTGTCCACGCGTAGATCGAGGCAATCGGATTAGTCGATGTCGGTTTCCCCTGCTGGTACAGACGGTAATGGCGCGTGACGGTGCCGTGGGCGGCTTCCGCTTCCACCGCCTTGCCGTCGGGCGACATCAGGACCGATGTCATCAACCCCAGTGATCCATACCCCTGGGCGACGGTGTCGGATTGAACGTCGCCGTCGTAGTTCTTGCAGGCCCACAAGTAGCCGCCGTTCCACTTGAGGCTGGCGGCAACCATGTCGTCGATCAGGCGATGTTCATAGGTCAATCCTTGGGCCTCGAACTTCGCCTTGAAATCGGTATCGAAAATCCGCTGAAACGTGTTCTTGAACGTCCCGTCGTAGACCTTGAGGATCGTGTTCTTGGTCGAGAGATAGACCGGGTAGTTGCGGCCAAGGGCGTACGTGAAGCAGGCCCGCGCGAAGCCTTCGATCGAGGAGTCGAGGTTGAACATCCCCATCGCGACGCCGCCGCCGTTGGTCGTGATCACCTCACGCTCGATCGGCTCGCCGCCGTTGGCCGGTGTCCAGCTGATCCTGATCGTACCGGCGCCCGGATAGTGGAAATCCTGTGCGCGGTACTGATCCCCGAAACCGTGGCGTGCCACGACGACAGGCTTGTCCCAGTGCGGCACGACGCGCGGGACATTGCGGCAGATGATCGGCTCGCGGAAGATCGTCCCGTCAAGGATGTTGCGGATCGTGCCGTTCGGCGACCTCCACATCTGCTTGAGGTTGAATTCCTTGACGCGAGCCTCGTCGGGAGTGATGGTGGCGCACTTGACCCCGACACCGTACTGACGGGTCGCGTTGGCTGCGTCGATCGTGATCTGATCACCAGTGCGATCGCGCGACTCGACTCCAAGGTCGAAGTATTTCAGGTCAATGTCGAGGTACGGAAGGATGAGCGTCTCACGGATTTTCTGCCAGATGATACGGGTCATTTCGTCCCCGTCCATCTCGACGACAGGCGTCTTCACCTTGATCTTGGCCATTCGCTTTTCGTGGTCTCCGTATTCGTTGTTGTTGGCACCGTCTTCGCAGTCTTCGTCGCGGGCAAACTTCGGATTCTAGATCGAATCGATGTAGATTTGAGCGGACGAGGAAGACTATGACGAGACTGGCGGTTGGGTTGGCGCTCGTCGTGTTGTTTGTGATCTCGACCGCCGACGCGGTCGACGCGCAACGCGACGGTGGCGGAGCCCGCGGCGGTGCAGGCATGGGAGCCGGCGGTGGCGGCGGCCGTGCAGGCGGAATGGTTCCTCCCTCGGGTGGCCGTGGCGGTGACGTGGGCCGCGGTGGGTTCCGGATTCAGGGACGCGTCAACGTGCCGGCGACGCCATTGCCATCGATCAACCGTCCCTCGTTCCCGGTCGCCGGTCTCAATCGACCCGCCTTCCCGCTCAGCGGACCGCTCGGTTTTCGTCGGCCGCAGCGCTCGCCCTTCGACGCGCGTCGCGGCACCTACACCCAGCTGCAGCAATTTGTCGGTATTCCGTATGGGTACGGTGGTTACGGCTATGACGTACCGGTCTACGGCCCCTCGTATGTACCCGAAAGCACGTACGACAAACTCTATCGGACACCACCCGAGCCTCCCGTAACCGAGGGAGCGCTGTTGCTCGACGTCACGCCATCGACCGCGCTCGTCCTGGTCGACAACGCGTTTGTGGGCAACGCGGACGATCTGCAGACCCGCGGCGTCACGCTCTCCGCCGGCCGTCATTGGGTAGATCTCGAAGCGCCGAACTACGACCGGAAAACCATCGAGGTCAACATCCGCGCGGGCGAACCGCTCCGGTATCGCTTCGACATGGCGCCGACGCGCCCCGCCGAAGTGATCGCCGCTCCACCGCGGCCGCCGCAGACGATGTACATGATCGCCGGCTGTTACGCGGGCAACAGGCCGCCGGTCGCTGCGAACCTGCCGAAAGGCTGTGACGTCTCGAAGGTCCGCCTCATTCGGCCAGCAGCGCGATTGAACTGAACACACAAGTGCGCCGCCATGAACGGCTTCCGGCGGCGCTCACTCGTCGCGGCGGGTCGCGCTATCGCGCGGCCGGTTTCGCGAACCTCGTCGCTTCGATCCGGACGTTCGGCTGCACGTTGTTAAGCGTGTACACATTGCGGCCGTCGAGCCAGCTCATCGTCCACTTGAACGGCATCTTCAAGCCGGTGTTGCCCACATCGCGATAGTCGGTGTAATCGACGCGTGTGACGATGCGGCCGACCGGAGAGGGGCCGTAGCGCAGCAGGCGGACGAGCAGACCCGTCTGCGCGTCGAAGGCCAGCGTCGCCAAGCCGCCCATGCCGAGGTTTCCCTGAATCACGTTGACGCGGCGGTCGTTGATTTCAGTGCCAAAGCCGCTGCGCCAGTTGCGCAGCGCGCCCTTGATTTGTGACGGGAAGAACAACTGCGCCTGCAGCTTCAGGCCGTCCAATTCCGCTCCGGTCAGGGCGATGAACGGGAAGGGCCTGTCCGTCGGCGGCGCCGCATACCACGCCTGACGCCCATCATTCGTCGTGACATGGGGGCCGGATGCCGGGTGCCCCGCCGTGTAGTACTGCCCGATCGAGTTCATTGCGACCTCGAGCGGTGTCTCCTCCGAATCGTCATAACCGCGATAAGTGCCCGTCCCCGTGAAGCTCGTGAAGGCCGCGGCCTTCTCGGCTCCGCCGATCGCCGCAATGTACTTATCGATGATCGATTCGGCGCTCGGCTGTCCCGCCGCCTGTGTGATCGGATCGCCGGGCTCGTCGGGCGGCGGCATGCCATAGAGCTGATCGATGCTCGGCATCACGTTCGGATTGGTGACCCCACGGTGACAGGTGTTGCACGTCACCATCTGCCGACCACCGAAGTTGTCCGCGTTGATCTTCTGCATCATGGTGACCATGGTGCGCGCACGGCGTTTGAGCGGCGTGTCGTCGGCGTACTTCGCCCAGTCGCCTCCGCTGTCGTAGGTGTGACAGTCGGTGCAATTGAGGCCCAGGGACGAAGAAAAGAAGCCCATCGTGCCCATGAATTGATCGACGGGAATCCCTTTCAATACCTGGATGTTCTTGAAGACCTCCTCGGCATTCGGCACCCTGTCGGCCGGCGCCTGCGCGGTGGCCGCGACGCTCAACATCCAGACGACGGCAGATGTCCCGACCGCCGCACAAATGATTCGCCTCATTGATGCTCCCTTTTCGATTTGTCACCGAGTCGCGGCTTCATTTCTTGGCTCCTGCAGCCTCGGCGGCATAAATGCTCTTCACGGCCGCAGCTTCGCTCGCGGACGGAATCATCTCCATCAAATCCGTGCTCGAAGGGACGAGCGTCAGCTTCAACTTGTTCCTCGCCGTCCACGGGCTCGTGTACGCCTTCGGATCGTCGATGATGACCGTGAGTTCCATGGTGTTGCGGTCGACCCGCTGATATCGCTCTTCGACCTTGAGTTCGTCGCTGTGGGGGTTACCTGCGTTATCCAGCCATGTCCGCTCGTCGGTGCCGTTGCTGTTGACGACGAACGTGGAATCGTCTTCCCAATGGCCCACGGAATACCCGTACCACCGCGGATCGGGATTGGCCGGGAGCTGCCGGCCGTCAGTCCAGATCACGCGCCAGCGCTTCTCGAACATGTAGAGCATCAGCACCTTGTTCGGCATCTGGACGACTTCGAATGGACGGAGCTCGAAGAGCAAATTGCGCGGAAACCCTCCGGGATCGGCGAGCGTGGAAAGCGGATCGTTGATTTGATCCGCGGGCACCATCCGCGCGCCGTCACCTGAATGATGGGTCTTCCCCTGCGCTTCGCCCCACGCCGTCAACGGCGCCGTCTGCATGCCGCGCGCGCCGATGCCTGCCCCACCGGCGTCCCAGATGCCGCTGATGTCACGTGTCGGGGCGGGCCCACCCGGCCCGCCTGCCGCCACGGCCGGGCCCTGGGCACCGCCGGGGTTGTTCCAAGGTAGATTCTGAGCGAGCGCGAGTGTCGATCCCATCAGTACGACCACGCCGACGATCACAACGCGCATACAACACCTTTCAGCATGGTCCAAGTATCCGGTGAAGACGCCGGGGAAGCTGTTATCTCGACCACGCCTGAAACCTGATACCTGTCACCTGGCTGTATTGCTCCTATCGCTGATGTTCTTCCTGAACTCCATGACCTCGGTCGGCGAACAGATCATTTCCATCATGTCGAAGTTCGCAGGCGCCAGAGTCAGTGGCATCTTGTTGCGGGGTGTCCACGATCGCGTGTAGGCCTTCGAGTCATCGAGCGTGACGGTCAGCTCCATCAGATCGTGGTTCACGCGGTGATAGCGCTCCTCGACCTTCAAGTCGGCACTGTGCGGATTCCCGGCGTTGTCGAGCCATGTCCGTTCGTCCGTTCCGATGGTATTGACGATGAACGTCGTGTCGTCTTCCCAATGGCCGACGGAGTAGCCGTACCAGCGTGGATCCGGGTCCCTCGGCAATGGACGACCGTCCGTCCAGATGACGCGCCATCGCTTCTCGAACATGTAGAGGATGAGCACCTGGTTCGGTGTCTGGACGATCTGGAAGGGACGCAGCTCGTAGAGCACCTCGCGCGGAAACCCCGTCGGGTCACAGACCGTCGACAACGGATCGTTGATATCGGCCTCGTACACCGCACGTGGCCCGTTGCCTGGTTTGTAGTTCGCCGCTTTCTGCTTTCCCCAGTCCGTCCACGGCGCGCTCTCGTGGCCCGGGCCCGCGATGCCCGCACCCCCGGCGTCCCAGATGCCGCTGATGTCACGCCTCGGCGCCGGTGCCGCACTGGTCTTGGGGGCATTGATGGCGGAGTCCGGCAGGCCGGCTCGATTCCAGTCCTGTGCGCCGCTGACCGCGGGCACCGCAAGCACAAGCACGCACGCGCACCAGGTTTTCATCGGGATCACCGCTTATTGCGGCGGCGCCGCCGCGGCTGGTGCCGGCCCCATCGCGGTCAACGTACTTCCATCAGGAAGCACGACGCTGCGAAGCCGGCCGATGGGGGCGCCGTTCTTCACCGGCTGTAAGTTGACAGTGATGACGTCGCCGACCTTGAACGACGAACGCGCCCAGCCGCGCTTGGTCATATCCGTCGGGTTGCTGACTTCAACCGCCCAGTTCCGCACCGTGCCCGTTTCGTCCATCGCGTCGAATTTCAGGAAGCAGTGCGGATTGGCCCAGATCCAATCGGTGACTGTACCCTTCAGCGTCAAATCCTTGCTCGTATCGAAACTCGCCGTGCCGTGGTGTGCGGCCACTGGAGCGGTGATAAGGACAACGATCACGAAGATGAATAGCGCGCCTGGACATCTGACTTTCACACAGGCCTCCCTTGCAAACGGCGATAAGGTAGACAGCCCACCTTCGACTGTCAAACTATTTCCAGTTGTCGATCGCCTTCCGCTGCAGCGATTCCGGCGTCAGCTCCGCGAGCTCGATTCGCACGCCGTTGAGGTCGGTCGCATTTGCGAGGCGCGCATGTGAGAACGCGCTCGGCGCGCCGGGGTCACTCGCGGTCACGCCGTTGCCGCGGAAATACTTCACGGCCTCGTCGATGCTGTCCACGGCCAGCCCGAAGTGACTGACACCGGCGGGGCGTTGTGCGTTGGCTTCCTGAATCTCGATAAAACTGTTCTTGCTCACCTGCACGTACGCGGACACCAGCTTTCCGTCCTGCGATGTCTGCGTGAACGCTTCCCGAAATCCCATTTTCTGCGTGTAGAACGCAAGCGCGTCGGGAACGCTCGGCACCGCGACGCCGACGTGGTTCACGTACATCTCCGTTCGCTTCTGCGCGATGCCGGTCGTGACCGCGACGCCAACCACGATTCCTGCAACGAAGAGTCCGATTCGAGACATGGGAAATCCTTTCACGTGAAAGAGTCAGTTCGAGGTGCGTGGCCGTGCACGCTACTTCACCCCCCTGGGGAGGTCAAGCACTGGTGCCAAGGTTGCTCTATCGGGGTGCCGAGCCACTTTTCGACAAGGAGCACCCCCCATGGCGTCGCAACTGAACGCGCGTCACCCCGCGCGTGTCGTCATTTTTCTGATCGCGGCTTTTCTCCTCGTGTGGGCGTCAGTCGATGCCCGCGCGCAGGGTAAAGGCAACGCGACCACAACCTCCACGACCGGCAACTCGAGCTGGGAACAGGCGATCGCCACCCTGCAGGCGAAGGTGGATCAGCTCGCTGCGACGATCGCGCAACTGCAGACGGCGCTTGCGGCCGAGACGTCGGCGCGAGAGAACGGCGATGCCGGTTTGCAGAGCAGCGTCAACAGCGAAGCCGCCGCGCGGCAGACGGCCGATGGCACGCTTCAGACCAACATGAACAGCCAGGCAGCCGCACAGGCTGCGGCTCATACGACGCTGCAGGGGAACATCGACTCGCAGGCGGCGATGCGCCAGCAGGGCGACGCAGATACCTTGGTCGCGGCAAAACAGTACGCCGACAGCGTCTCCGGCGGCACATCTGAGCTCGCGGCTGCAAAGCAATACGCCGACAGCGTCGTCCAGAGTGAAGCGGCGGCGCGGCAGGCCGCAGACAGCACGCTCCAGGCGAATATCAACGCCGAAGCGGCAGCACGCGCGGCAGCGGATACGACGCTGCAGAGCAATATTTCCAACGAAGCCGCGGCCCGGCAGGCCGCAGACGGCACGCTTCAAGCGAACATCAACGCTGAAGCGGCTGCGCGCGCGGCCGCAGATTCGACGCTGCAAAACAATATCGACGCCGGAGCGGTCGCACGTCAGCAGGGCGACGTCGACACCTTGCTCGCGGCAAAGCAGTACGCCGATGGTTTAGGCGGTGGCGCGGCGCTCGCCGCGGAAATCGCGGCTCGTCAGGCGGCCGATTCGACGTTGCAAGGCAACATCAACAGCGAAGCCGCGGCGCGTGCGGCAGCCGATACGACGCTGCAGAACAACGTGGCGAACGAAGCAGCAACCCGACAGGGCGCAGACGGCACGCTGCAGGGGAACATCAACGCGGAAGCCGCGGCACGTGCGGCCGCGGACACAACGCTGCAAGGCAACATCGACGCCGAAGCGGTGGCGCGTCAGCAGGCCGATGCCGCGACGCTGACGGCCGCGCAGCAGTATCCGGACACGCTGGTGAACAATGAAGCCGCGGCGCGACAGGCAGCCGACACGACGCTGCAGAACAACATCAACGCCGAGGCTGCGGCGCGGCAGGCGTCCGCCAATTCGCTGCAAAGCGACATTGCGAACGAGGCTGCGGCGCGGCAGGCCGCGGACACGACGCTGCAGACCACTATGAGCAGCGAAGCGGCCGCACGGCAGCAAGGCGATGCCGATACGTTGGCGGCTGCCAAGCTGTATACCGACTCCGCCGTCAACACCGAGGCCGCGGCCCGGCAGGCTGGCGATGCAACGCTCCAGAGCAACATCAATTCGATTCAACAGACCGGCGGGAGCGGTGGTGGCGGCGGCAGCGTGCCGCAGCAGTTGCTCGACCTGGCGCCATATCTCAGCGTCCAGACCGGGACCATCAATGGCGTGGCGGGACCGCACGTGATCCTCACGGGCGTCAACCTGCACATCCGCAACGGTCAACCGCGTCAGTACGACCACTCTTCGCCGACGTTCGACACGGCATCCTATTTGGCCAATGGCCTTGGCAATCTCATCGTCGGCTACAACGATGATTTGGGCTTCAACCTCTCGAGCCAACGCACGGGATCGCACAATCTCATCGTGGGCGACGGCCACCGGTTCGATGCCAGCGGCGGATTCCTTGCGGGGTTCTATAACTACGTGGCGGTCAATGCCGGCGCGGTCAGCGGCGGCTACGACAACCACGCGTACAACTTCGCCGCGAGTGTGAGCGGCGGATCTGCGAACTTCGCCATCGGCCAGGTTTCGAGCATCAGCGGCGGCTACGGTGGTTTCGCGAACGGCGACGCCAGCTCGGTGGCGGGTGGCAACAACAACTACGCTGACGGGAATTACTCGAGTGTGACCGGCGGTATCGGCAACTCCGCGAGCGGCTTCATCTCGAGCGTGAACGGCGGCGGCCAGAACACGGCGTCGGGCGAGGGCTCGAGTGTGGCCGGCGGCCAGAATCAAACCGCCAGCGGGGATTACGCGACGGCACCGTAGCTCGTTCGGATCGTTCGAGACGTTTCGGATCGTTCGGGCGTTCAGATCGTTCGATTCGTTCGGGATCGTTCGTGGCGTTCAGGTGATGTACCTGAAGCATTCGAGCGATCTTGAACGGTTGAACGATTTGAACGTCCTGAACGATGCCGAACGCTCCGAACGATTCCAGCGACTGGGATATTTCGGATAGACTCCAGCCGTTTACGATCGGCCCACGCGGCCTGGAGGCAACTATGCGATTTTTTTCCGTCCAATCAATAGCGTGGACATTCGTCCTGGCGGTGCTGTGGGGTGGATTCGTGTTGGCCCAGGCGCCACAGGGACAGCGCCCCGCGGGCGGCACAGGGGCCGCGCGCGCATCGACGGCGCCCGCCGCCTTCAAGGTGGAATGGGTGCAGCCGCAGGGCCAGACCGGCCAGGTGCCGATTGTTCAGGGCAACGTCGCGGACCCGAACGTCGAAGTGCACTGGTACGGCGAAGCCGCGAAGAAGCTGCTCACCTCCGGCACGCCCGGAAGCGAGAACACACCCTTCAGCGCGTGGTCGGGCGAGTGCGAGGGCCCATTCGCCATCACGTTCAAACAGAAAAACAACATGCTCGACCTCTCGGGACTTGGAAAAATCCGATGGGCCGTCAAGACCTCCGGGTTCCACGTCGTGCGTCCCGTCGTGAAGCTCGCGGACGGAACGATGCTGGTCGGCGATCACGCCGACGCGTCGGTGCCAATGCTGGCGACTCGAGAGGTCGCGTTGTCTGACGTCCGCTGGATTCGTCTCGACCCGATGCGCGTCGTCACGGTGAACGGCGGCCGCGGCGCGGGCCCGGCGAACCCGAACAACGAAATCTGGGTCGTCAATCCGGATCTGACGAAGGTCGATGAGGTCGGCTTCGCCGATCTGATGCCGGGCAGCGGCCACGGCACCGGCGGATACATTCACCTCGGCACGATCGAGGTCTTCGGCAAAGCGATTCCGCGTGCGACGACGACCGCATCCAATCGATAGGACGAGGGGCCGCCCCTGAGGCGGCCCTTCCCATCTCAGTAGATCTTTCTCGTCTCGATAAACGTCTCCGGCGTGCCGTCCGCGGGATTCACGAAGTGGATATCCTTCGGATCACGCCGCGGTGTGTCGACCGCCAGAAACACGAGCGGCTGCTCATCGAGCAGCGTGATGGCGTGGACCGTGCTCTTTTTGAAAAAGATCAACTGCCCGGCCTTCGCCTCGAACCAGTCCATGTCGCCAATCTTGAACAGGCCACGGCCGGAGATGATGAACAGGTATTCGTCGCAGGTCTTGTGATAGTGGGCGGGGACGTCCACGTAAATCCGGAACACGCGGCAGCTTGCCTCCTGCTCGTCGGTCAGGCGCGTGTCGATCAGCATCGTCTCCGCACTCGAAGGAAACCTGCTCGCAATGGCGTTGATGTCAAACACTCCGCTCATGTCGGCTCCGCCTGTTGTTCCGGAATCCTTGACCGCCGCCTGACCCGGTTCGCCAGAAACAACACCGCGCAGATGATCGCGCTGATGCCGCTGATAACCATCCCCCATCGCAGCGTTCGCGACTCCATCGTGAAGTCGACGCGATGGGTGCCCGCTGGAACGACGACGCCTTGCAGCGTGACGTCGGCGCGATAGATCGGCGCCTCGGATCCATCGATGCGCGCGCGCCAGCCGGGATACGCATTCTCGCTCAGGACGAGAAAGCCGCCACCCTGGCTGGTCACGCGTAAGTCGATGTCGCCATCCCCAATGCGGCCGACGCTCACCGCCGATGCGCCCGGCGAAAACGTCAAGGTCGGCGGAACGAGCGAGGAGTCCACGAGTGCGGCGTGATGCGCGTCGAAGGACGTCCCATCGGGGAACCGGGACTCTTTCACCGTGCGAATCGCCTCGGCCTCGGGCATCGGCGTAACCGTCTCGACGATCCAGGCACGCGGGAGCGCGCGACGGTTCTCGAAGACCGTGACGTCCGTTTCACCCGCAACGTCCTCGTCCCTGCCGCGATCGGTCTGCCGCGAGGTGCGGAAGTTCGCTGCCTCCCGCCATCGTTCACTGCCATACAGCCAATGTCGCCGCGCCTGGTCGGTCAATTGCGCTGCGTTCACGATGACGTATTTCACGGCAAGTACATCGAGTGTTTGGTCCTCGTCGGCCAGCACTGCAGGCCGTACTTCTCCGTTGGTTCCCATCGTGGCGAGACGCGACAGCCGGTCGATCAGCATGGCGCCATAGCCGCCGGCAATCGGGATGCGCCAGGCCCGCGCGAACGTCGCCGGCACCACCTCGTCCACATGCGTGCCACCGATGGCAAGGGCGCGCGCTTTCGTTGGCTCGAGGTCCCTCCCGATCGCTCGCGCATGAGTGCTCGGCTGCGTCTGCTCGGCCGTGAGGGCGAAATACTCGATGCCGTCCGGTTTGATGTCGTACGGCAGCGCATTGAGCAGATCGACGACGAGCACGACCATCAGCGCGACGTACGATGCCGGCGATGGACGCCTCATCATCCATACGATTACGGCCGCCGCGGCCGCGAGCACGGCGAACTGGATCCACACCCCCACGGTCAGCAGCGACAGCACACCCGGACCCGGCTCGCCGTGCGGCCCCTCGAGCGGGAACGCCGTTGGAAATCCGCGGATCAAGAGTGCGCCAGAAACCATGGCTAGTACCATGACGACGAGCGTGACGCGCAACGCGCGCGGCGACACTTCGCTCCGCTGCAACGCCGCGAGGCCGAATCCGGCGAGAACGCTCGCGCCAAAGGCGAACAGAAACATGTGGCGCGCCAGATTCCTGAACCACGAGTAGAGCGGAATGTGATAGGCAAGATCGACGAGCGGTGTGGATGTGCCGAGCGCCATGCCAATGCCAACGAGACCCATGACCAGCCAGAACGCGATTCGCCAGTCCGTCCGACGACGCGACACCCCGATGAGCGCGAGCAACAGCGTCGCGATGCCGACGTAGGTTGGCAATTCCGTCGTCGGTCCGTGAAGGATCGTGGGAAAGACGAAAGAGAATGCCTGCGGAGCCGTGAGCGACGGCCCGACAACGCGTTCAAATGTCAGACCGGCGCTGCGAACGACAATTGTTCGCGCCTCGATGAGCGGCAGCGCCTTCACCGCTGACATCAGGATGCCGAGCGCAAACATGACGGCTGTAGCGCCGACCATTCGCAGCCGGGATTCGGGATTCGGGATTGGGGATTCGGTGAATATTCCCACGAGCGCATAGAGTCCCGAGCAGTACATGACGTACAGCGCTGGCTGCGGATGGCCGGCGAGGATGCAGTTGCCGACGGCAAACGCACCAATCGCAACCCAGCGCCATGGATGTCCGGACGCTCGTCGGCGATCGAGCGAGAGCACAATCAGCGGCAGCCATGCGATCACGTGCACATGATTGATATGCCGTAGGCGCTCGAGCATTTCCTCCGACAGCCCGTAGGCAAGTCCCGAGAACATCGCCGCCATCTTCGAGCGCGTCACCGTGAACACGTACGCATAGGTCAGGCACGCCGCGAGCAATGGACCTGACATGACGACGGCCGTCCACGACTTCAGCAACTCTCCGAACACCACGTTCGGCAGGTAGAAGGTGAAGTTAGCCGGGTCGGCGAGTACGGGCAGGCCGCTGAATTCGAAACTGGACCACTTCCAGATCGGCGACAGAAAAATCGGCAGCCCGTTCTCGTACAGATCGCTCTCGGCCAGGTACAACGGCCCCAGGAAGAACCGCGCGAAGAGCCATGTGAACAGCGCGGTGAAGGCGAGCAGGATCAGGAGGTGCGCGGACTTGCTCGAGAGAGACCCCTCGACATCACTCGGAGCGGCCCCCTCGACCTTGCTCGGGGCGGGCGTGTGCACGCAGGGACGAGTGTACCATTGCGAACATTGTGGCTCAGCGTCCGTTCCTGTCGATCGTTGTCCGCGCGTACAACGAGGAGGCTGTCATCGGCCCGTTGCTCGCACGCGTCCGCAGCGACGTGCGAGCGCATCGGCGAATCGCGCGGACGCCGGGTGAGCGGACGAATCTTCAACGCGCTCGTGCGGTTGTTCCCGGTTCCTGGAATACACGACTGGCGTTGCGGTTACAAGATGCTGAGCGCCGAAGCCGTGGCAACGCTCGCGCCGCATCTGACCATCGACGGGTTCGCATTCGACGTTGAGCTGTTCTACCGTGCGCGGCTCGCCGGCTTTCGCATCCGGGAAGTCGGCATCACCTGCCATTGCCGCCAGGACAGCCACGTTCGCGTCCGCGCGGGCATCGCGTCCGTCCTGGATGTGCTCCGCATCCGCTTCAAGGGGCGACCGTTTGGTCGCCCCTTGCTCAGGCGGGCTTCACATTCTCCGCACGCGGCCCTTTCGGGCCCTGACTGACATCGAAGGAAACGCGCTGGCCTTCGCGCAGGTCGTCGAATCGTGTCCCCTGGCACGCCGACTGATGGAAGAAATACTCGACTCCATCCGGAGCGGCGATGAACCCGAATCCTTTGTCAGTAAGGCGTTTGATCGTTCCGGTCGTGTTCGCCATAGCGCGTCCTTCTCGTTTCGCACGTTGCGAGGTGCAGCGGCGGCATAACGGCTACGCAGTATCGCACTTCGTCCGAGTCAACGGGAAGGATTGATAATCGGTCATGGACGGCCCGCGCCGGCTCAACCATGCGGAACTGGTCGTCGCGATCGTCCTCACGATTGCCGCGGTTGGCCTGCACGCGGCGCCTCAAGGCGACGTGGGGCCTGCCATCGCCTGCGATCCAGGCGGTACGGAGAACGTGTTGCCGGCCGACGCCATTCAGGCGTGCATCGACCGGGCACCCGCGTTCTCAATCGTTGAGATTCCGGCCGGGAAATACGTCCTGAATCATCAAATCGTCGTTTCGACGTCGATGACCCTCCGCGGCGCGCTGACCGCGGGGGCCTCGTGCGTCGCTGCACCTGAAGCGTGCGCGGCGCTCGTGGCCGCACCAGACTTCGGGGACCAATGGGGCCTGCTCGTCGTCCGCTCGGCGGCACAGGTCAGGATCGAGCACCTGGTCATCGACGGCAACCGTGCCGCGCGTACGGAGTCGGCCGCTGCCCTTTCGTGCGTGAACGGCGATAACACGTTCGGTTTCAACGCCAGCGTTCTCGAGTGCGACGGGTGCAGCGTTGACGATGTGGTCTCGAGGAATGCCGTGTGCGGAACGGGGATGGTTTGGACCGGCGCGAACGCGACGATCGAGCGCAACGCGTTTCTATCAAACGGCGACGCCGCGACACGCAGCATGTGGGCAGACGGGCTGACTCTCCTCTCTGCCCCACGTTCGACGATTCGCGAGAACACGTTCGAAAACAACTCCGACGTCGGGTTGATCATCGGCCACGGGGTCGATTCGCGCATCGAGCGCAATGCGATCCGGCAGCGGACGCAACCGTCGTTTGCGGGCTTGATGCTCGACAACTTCAATTCCAGCGATCGCGACGTACACGGCGATTTCCGCGGCGCGGTGATCGCCAATAACACCATCGACTGCGGCGGCCAGCTCTGCACCTTCGGCATTCAGGTCGGCCCGCGGCCGTGGTATTCCAGCAGCAACATCGTCGGCGGCGAGTTGCGCGACAACACCGTGAAGGGCGCAAAGATCGGGATCAATGTCGATGGGGCTGGTGACCGCGACGCGCCGACAGTGATCTTCAACAACACCGTGGAAGCGGCGCCGTCAGGATCGTATTTCGCGACATGCGCGCAGCCGATACCGGCGGCGTGGATGAACATTGCGCCGACGTCAGTCGTCGATCGTCGACAGGAGGACACGAAAGCGGCCTCACACCTGTCCGATTGGTGTCAGCTCTGGTCGGATCTGGCTAACGATCAGTAGATCTCAAATCCCAAATCCCAAATCCCAAATCCCAATTAAGCGCAGCCAGGGGCCACAGAGGCACAGAGAGCACATTCGCTCTGTGTCTCTGAGTCTCTGTGGCAACGTGATCGTTAGAATCCGGGCGAAAGATTGAACTGAACCACCCAGCCGCTCCCCGGCCGCTGGAACGGGCGGGAGAAATCCAACTGTCCGACCGCGTAGCCGAACAGGTTTGCGCGCAACGCGAGACCTGCCGACGAGACGCCATTCCGCGAACCGCCGAAGAGCGCCGGCTTTTGACCACTGTTCCATGCGACACCACCATCGGCAAAGAGCGCCACTTCGATCGGAATGGGTCCGTACATCCGCGACGTGGCACCAAACGGCCGAAGCAGCGGGAATCGGAATTCAAGATTGCCGACCAGCATTCGGCTGCCGAGGAGACGATCGAACGCCGGACATTGACTCACCACGCTTGGCACGCAATCCGACGGGCCGAACGTGTTGATGTCGTAGCCGCGTACGAGCGATGGGTACCCGATGTACATCGGGAACAGGCGCAGATCCTCGCCGCCGCTGCCGTAGCGGCCGTCGTGGATCACGCGCGCCGCAATCGTGTAGAACGGCGCCGGCATCAGATATCGCCGGTAGTCGACGAGCAGGTTGGTGAAGTTCACCGCGCCGAACGTGGGCGATGCTTCGAGCCTGTAGCGTTGACCTGAAATCGGACTGGTCGCGCCGAATGCAGCCGTGTCGTAGACGAATGCCGCCGACGTGTTCGCCAGGTTCAGCGCGGGCGCGAGCGTCTCGGCATTAGTCACGTCGTCAGACAGGACGCTGCCCGTTGCCAGTGACGAGACCGTCGTCTCGATGCGTCGGTCGAAGGAGATGCGTGTCGCGCCGGCCTGAAACTCCACGCGACGCGCGCGATCGAACGGATACGCGGTCATGAGCGATGCGCTCTGCTCCGTTTGACGATCGATGATGAACTGGTCAACCTGCACAACGCCCGTCTGCGGCGTGACGCCGACGGTGGAGCTGACGCCGCCACTCAGGTACGGCACCTGTCCGCCGAGGACACCCCATTGCCAGCGGTGTGACTGGTCGAAGTAGCCGGCTTCCGCCGCGGTGTCTTTCAGGCTGAAGTTGTTACCGATCCCGGAATTCAACTGAACCGCGGTGACCAGCGAGTGATTCCCAAGCAGATCGCTGAAATAGAAGGAGAGACCTCCCCCAACGCTCGGCCCGAACCGATTGACACCCACCGCGACCGACGGCTGGCCGATTCCTTCGAGCGCCAACGACGGTTTGTAGTCGGCGATCTGGATCTGCGCCTCCGACTGTCGCGGGGGGAGACCAAACGATGGATCGGCGAGCATCGTCGCAACATCGCTGCCCCTTCGCGTCGCCGGTGGCAGGACTGCCGCGTCTTCGATCCGCCGCGCTACCGGGCCGCTGCTGCTTGCCGTCTCGATTGTGTAGATGTCGTACTTTCCGTCGTCGTACACGCTGAACGCGGCGACGTCGCGAACGCCCGCGACAGACAGGGCCGGGCTGGAGCTCGTGATGCCGCTCGTGCCAGTGGAGACGTTGGTCAGCTGCGACGTCGTACCGTTTGCGACAGAGACGGCATATAGCTCGGGAATGCCGTTCCGGTTGGAAATGAAATACAGCTGCCGGCCGTCGCGCGACCATTGGGGATTGATCGAGTCGGCGCCCGCGAACGTCTGTACGCGCTGCACGCGTGCGTTGGCCTGGTCAATCGTCGCCAGCTCGTAATGCCCGATCGCGAGCGTGTCGAGATTCGTCGTGAACCGGTCCGTCGCAAACGCAATCGTTCGGCTGTCAGGCGACCAGGCCGGGTGTACCTCGGCGTACGCGTCATTGGTGAGACGCTCCAGCCGCGACGCCATCAGGTCGAACACATACAGGTCGCTCAATCCCTGACTCAGACCCGAGAAGGCGACCGCATGTCCGTCGGGTGCCCACGTGGGATTCAGGACCTGATCGACGCCAGGGATGGAAATCTCACGCTCCTTGCGCCCATTCAGCGCGTCGTAAATCGCGAGCGCCGGACGCCCCGACGCGACCGTGGCAATCGCCAGCTGGCGGCTTTGGCTGTCCCACGTTCCCGCCGAGTAAATGAACTCGATGCTCGACACGTGCGGATCGGTAGCCGTGCTCGTCAGCTTGCGTACGACATCGCCTGTAGCGGCGTCTGCAACGTAGAGATCGACAGACAGCAATCCCCGCGATGACAGGAATGCGATCCACTTTCCGTCCGGGCTGAGTGCCGGTCCGACGTTCATCCCGTTGCGCTGTTCGGTGCCTCTGATGACGGCACGGCCAGCGCCCGACGGCGGCGTCGTCGCCGCCAGGATCGGGTCGTAGGTCTTATGAAGGGATGCGTGCCACGCTTCCGAGAGTTCCTTCGTGTCAACGCCGAGCACCTTCTTGGTGACGGTATTCATGTCGCCGGCCGCGCCGGCGGTCGACAACATCAACGGAATCAGATCGTCTCCGTATGTGCCGCCCACATACGCCCAGAACGCCTGCCCCCAGCGGTACGGAAAGTACTTCGGGTTATCGAGGTCTTTGATGGCGGGCAGCCGTTCCTGCCGCGCAGCATCGCGCATCCACATTGCGGTATTGGGATCAACCGGGCCCAGCGAGAGGTACTCCGCCATGCCTTCAATGAACCAGAGGGGCAGGCGCTCCGCACCGTTCTCCCCCGCTGGAGCACCGACCGGCGTGGTGATGTCGAACTGAAACGCGTGCACGAGCTCGTGTCCGAGAACGTGATCTGTGTCACCAAGCGGTCCGGCAAGCGGCAGCACGATGCGGCGCCGAATAGGCTCGGTGACGCCCCCAGTACCTTCTCCAAGGTCGCCGGGTATGACGTTGGTTTGCTGGAAGTCGGTCGGTGAGGCGTAGAGGATCAGCGGCTGGCGCCCGCGCAGTTCATGATGGAAGAACTTCGAGAGCCTCGCGTACCAGCGTTCCGCCATGCGCGCGGCGATTTCGGTTCCGGCGCGTTCCTCTGGATAAAAGTAAATGTCAAAGTGCTCGGTGCGCAGCACTTTGAAGTCGAGTTTTTGATATTGGACTTTGTTCTGTCCGAAGTACTGGGCTGAGCTGTCCTTGGCGGTTACCAGGAGACCGCCGATCGCAAGACAGCACACGACGACGGCATGGAAGCTGTGCAGGACTTTCATGCGTAACCGTCCCTGCAAAGCCGTGACCTTCCGTACATGTTTGACGGCAGGCTTGTTTCTATACCTTCGGGATTAACGCTCGGGGCGCGCCGGACTCGCGCGAGGACGCCGCGAATCGGTGACCACCCCTGAACTCATGAACGCCACGTCGATACTGCTGCGCCTAGAAACCCGGACGAAAGTTCACCACGAAATGCCATCCCGTTCCGTTGGTGAGCGGACGAGCACCGTTGAACTCGAAGACGAAGCCCGCGGCATTTACACGGGCTCCGAATCCCGCGCTCCACAACTGCCGCGATGCAGACGCGAGGCCGAGCGTCTGCGGCGCCGCGAACCGTCCCCAGTCGGAAAACGCGAACAGGCCGACCGGCAGCAGCCGATCCGCAGCCGTACGCCCGAGAATGGCGGCCAGCGGCATCCGCGCTTCGAGGTTCACGATCGAGACATGCGACGCGCGCTCCGCCACGGAATCCCGCGTGTAGCCGCGCACGATGTCGCGGGGCGACCAGACCAGCGGCAGCATGCGCGGATCGGCGACGTCGCGTCCCAGGCGACTCACCTGCTGGATACGCGTCGCGATGGTCAGCCGGTCGTGCAGCGCAAAGTATCGGCGGTAGTCACCGCTTGCCGTCGTGACCATCAGGTCACCAACGGTGGAACCGATTGACGCGCGGTAGCGCTCGCCCATCGTCGGTCCTGTTGCGTCGAACACCGTCGTGTCGTGCACCAGCGCCGCCGCGGTGACGAAGGACGTCGCGTTGCGAGCCGATGGCGCGAGGGTGGTGGATTCGCCGATCCGCCGAAACGTGTTTGCGGAGAACGTCGTGGTCGTCACCTGACGCGAGAAGCTGACGGCGTCGACGCCGGCACTGATCTCAATGCGACGCGCACGGCTCAACGGATAGAACGCCAGCGCCGACATCTGCCGATGCTGCTGCCGCTCGAGAAGTGACTCACGCAGCACCACGGCCTGCCCATCGGCGTTTTGCGCACTCCGCGTGCCGACATTGGCGGCGACGACCCATGGGACCTGCGAGCCTGTCAGGCCCCAGTTCCATCGCGATCGGCGATTGATGTACGCGGTCTCCAGGGCGAAATCCCTCGCTTTCGTTCCTACCTGCACCGCGGTGTCGAGCGACTGCTCGCCAAACAGATCGCCTACGCGGAACGCGACACCCGCCCGGAAGTACGAACCAAAGGCACCGCCGCCTGCGGTCAAATAGGGCTGCCCGAACGACACCAGTGAGAGGCTTGGCGTGTAACGCCGCGATTGAAACGCTGGTTGATGTGGTGCAACCCCCGCCAGCAACGGCGGCGCCGATTGCGCCACTGCCGTCCGCGCCGGCGCAAACGACGCGCGCGGCACGTCGAGCGCGCGAATCTCGAACGCGCCGCGCGAGTAGACGCTCATCGCAATCCGGTTCCCGCCCGCGCCAATGGAAATCGCCGGACTGAGCGCGGTAATACCGCTGACACCAATCGGTTCGTCGGTGACGCGAGTGACCTGCAACGTCGTCCGATCGAGCCGGTACACGTTGCTGACGCCGGAGTCGTCCGAGACGAAGTACACGCACTCGCCGTTCGCACACCACTGCGGATTCACGCTCTTACCGCTTCCGGCGCTGCCAAGTGGCGTCACATCACCCGATGGCCACGCGATCGCGCCGAGCGTGTATCTTCCGAATTCGAGCTGGTCGGCAGACGACGTAAACCGATCGGATGTGAAAGCGATTTCGGTCCCCCCCGGCGACCATGCCGGCTGCAGATCGGAATACACGTCGGAGGTCAGCGCACGGACCTGCCCGTCCGACAGATCGATCGTGTATATGTCGGTGACGCCGCCCTTCATCCCGCTGAACGCGATGCGTGCGCCATCGGGTGACCAAGCGGGCGTAAAGATCTGGTCCACCTCCGGGACCGCGATACGACGAGCAACACGGCCTGACGGCATTTCGAACAGCGTCAGCAGCGGCCGTCCATCGCTGACCGTGGCGAGCACGAATTGACGGCTCGTGCTGTCCCACGCACCGGCCGACTCGACGAACTGCAGCGCGTCGAAGTGCGGATCCGTCGCCGTCTTCACCAGCGTGCGCAACACCTCGCCGGTTGACGCGTCGGCCACGAACACGTCGACGGCGTGACCGTCGCGTTCGGACATGAAAACAAGAAGCCGTCCATCAGGACTGAGCGATGGGCCGACGTTCAGTTTCCCCTCGTCCGCGGTACCGCCGACCAGACGCGGGAGCACGGCTGCTTCGTCGACGACGATGTCGCCGGCGACACGAGCAACGTAGTCGCGCCAGCCAGATGTCAGGTCACGTTCCGATTGCCCCGTCGCTTGCTCGAGACGCGCGATCGCATCCCGGGCGGTGCGAGCGGCGAACGCCCGTTTGACGACGTCTGTGCCGTAGCGCTCGGCGAGGAACGCCCAGACCGCCTGGCCGTATCGGTACGGAAACCACTTCGGATCACGCAGCTGAGCGAGCGTCGGCACTCGTTTCGAGGCCGATGCATCGCGCAGCCACATTCGTGTGTTTGCATCCAGACGCGCACGGGGTGCGGCGCCGGATGTCGCTTCTGGATCGCGCGGCAAGCCGACCGACAGATACTCGGCCATCCCTTCGCTGAACCAGAGCGGCAGCATCGACAGCGATCGTCCCTGTTTCCGGAGGATGTCGCGCTGAAACGCGTGCACGAGTTCGTGACCGAGAACATGGTCGGTTTCGCCGAGCCCCGCGGCAAACGGCAGCACCACTCGGCCGGCGAGGTGATCGGTGAAGCCGCCAACGCCTTCGGGAATGTTGCCCGGCAAGATCGACGTCTGAGTGAAGTGTGAGTGGCTGGCGTAGAGGATGATCGGTTGCCGTCGCGTGAAGGTGTGATCGAGTGCGAGCGATAGGCGATCGTACCAACGCTCCGCCATCTGCGCCGCGACCTCCGCCGCGCTGCGTTCCTCGGCGTAGTAGTAGACGTCAAAGTGCGCGGTCTCCAGGATCGCGAACTGGAACCGGTCGTACTGCACTTTGTTTCGGCCGAAGTACTGCGCGTCGGCGGACACCGCCGATAGCAGCACGACCGCTGTCGCGATGGTCCGCTTCAGCAACGGCAGCTCCTCGGCTGATCGTCCGTCGTAAGCACCGGCGTCAGCCAGCGCATCACGCGGACTCGCAGCCCACTACGTTGTCGTGGATTTCGGTGCCGATCTCCGGAGTCGAGTTGCCGGCAACAGCGCCGAAGTGCTGCATAGCATAGCTGTTGGCGCGTCTGCCCGCAACGGCGCGCGTGGGAGAATGCGGGAATGAGAAAGCGGTCATTCGCCGCGCTGCTCCTCGCCACCGTGCTCGTGGCCGCCACGGAAGCTCAACAGACACCCGCCGTGGACGTCAATGCAGCGCTCAAGACCGTCGCGCCCGATCTGGACGCGCGGCTTGCGCGCTTCAAACCGGTGCGCATGCCGTACAACGCGTCGGCGCTGAGCCCACGCGAGCGACAGATGGTCGATCAGCTCGTGATTGCGCTGCAGCAGTTCGAGAACATCTTCTGGCGGCAAAGCGATCCCGAGGGCCTGGCGCTCTATAAGGCGCTCGAAAAGGTGGACACTCCGCTGGCGCGCAACACCCGCCATTACCTCTTCATCAACGGCAGCCGATGGGACCTCGTGAACGAAAACGAGCCGTTTATCGGCAGGCAGCCGATGCCGCCCGGCCATGCGCTGTATCCCGCCGATCTCACGCGCACACAGGTCGACGCCTACGTCGCCGCCCATCCCGATCGCAAGGCGGTGGTCTTCGATCCGTACACGATCGTGCGCCGGAAGGGCGCGGACTTGACCGGCGTCAAGTACCACGACGAGTTTGCGGCGTTCCTCAAACCCGCCGCGGCCGCGCTTCGCAAGGCGGCTGATCTTGCCGACGATCAAGCATTCGGGAAGTTCCTTCGTTTGCGCGCCGACGCGCTCTTCACCGACGACTATTACGCGAGCGACCTTGCCTGGCTCGACCTCCAGAACCCGAAGTTCGACATCATCTATGCGCCGTACGAGACCTATCTCGACGACTTGCTCGGCGTGAAAACGTCCTATGGCGCAGCCATCCTGATTCGCAACGATGTCGAGAGTCAGAAACTCGCGCTCTACCAGAAGTGGATACCCGAGATTCAGGATGCGTTGCCGCTCGCACCAGCCGATCGCCCCTCGGTGCGCGGTCACGTCACGCCAATGGAGGTGATGGACGCGCCGCTGCGCGCCGGTGACCTTCGTCATGGCTACCAGGCGGTTGCCGACAACCTCCCCAACGATCCGCGCATTCACGAGCAGAAAGGCACCAAGAAGATCTTCTTCAAGAACTTCATGGACGCGAGGGTCAACGAAGTGATTCTGCCGCTCGCCGCGCGCATCATGAACCCGGCGCAGGCGAAACGCGCGTCAGCGGAAGGCTATCTGGCAACGACGGTCATGCATGAGATCTGTCATGGACTCGGGCCGGCCTTCGCGCGCGTCAACGGAAAGAACGTCTCGATTCGAGAGGCGATCGGCCGCACGTTCTCGGCGCTCGAGGAGGCGAAGGCGGACGTCGTCGGAATGCTCGCTCTGCGATGGCTTGTCGATAAAGGTGTGCTGCCGAAGGGACGCCTCGAGGAGTACTACGCCTCCGAGCTCGCGGGCATCTTCCGCACTGTCCGATTCGGGACGGGCGAGGCGCACGGCCGTGCGGAGATGATGGAGTTCAACTACTTCAGCGAGCAGGGCGCATTCGTGAAGGCCAACGGCCGCTACCAGGTCGACTTCGCGAAGATTGGACCGGCGACGGGGCGGCTCGCGAAAGAACTGCTGGAGCAGGAGGCGACCGGCGATCGTTCCCGCGCGGATGCGTGGTTCAGCAAGTACGACAAGATGCCGGCCGACCTCAAGGCCTCCCTGGCCGCGGCGAAGGACGTCCCAGTCGACATCGACCCCATGTTTTCCTTGCCGGAAACAGTCGAATAAGGGCGTTGCGGGCTTTTCCCTAAAACGACGCGTTCCTAAGTACAGGCTCCCCAGACCCCGGTCCCGAGTCCAGCCGCCCCGCGGCTGGGCTCGGGAAGCTCCCCCTGGCCCTGAGGCCGGGAATAAAAGCGTTTGCCCTTGTGTTGAACGCTATTTAGAAGATGAACACTGTTCAATTTATAATCGGGGTTCAGGAGAGTCACGCCGATGGGCACGAAGGAACGTCACGAACGCGACCGTCACCGGATTCGACAAGGGATCCTGGACGCGGCTCGCGAACTGTTCATCGCCGAGGGGTATGAGCACGTCTCGATGCGGAAGATCGCTGACCGCATCGAATACAGCCCCGCCGCCATTTACAGCTACTTCCCGAGAAAAGACGACATCTTCTTCGCTCTGGCCGCTGAGGGGTTCCGCATCCTCGCTGACGGCGTATCCGGTGCCGTGGCCGGTATCGACGATCCGCTCGAACGGCTGCGTCGCGGGCTATCGGCCTTCTACCAGTTTTCGAAGACCAACCCTGAGTACTTCGCGCTGATGTTTTTGGATCGGTCGGTACCGAGCCTCAGTCAGGACTTCGAGCGGTTCGAATTCTTTCAGGCGATCACGGCGCGCGCTGCCGCAGATGTTCAGGCCTGCATGGATCGCGGGCTGTTCTCACGAAAGCTCGATCCCGCCGCCGCGCTTCATGTGCTCTGGGCCGGCGTGCTGGGCGCCGCAACGATCGGGCTCGCGCAGCGGCTGTCGCCGGGCGAAGACCCCGATGCGTTGGCGCACGACGTCCTCGAATCGCTTCTTGCCGGCTTCACCACCAACCTGGGCACCACCTTTGTCGCCGCGGACTGCGCGCTCATGAGCGAACCCGTGGCTTTGCGTGAGAGACAGAACCATGCGTAATCGCGTCATTCGTTCCGTTACCGTCCTCGTTCCCGTCAGCGGTCTTGCGCTGGCGCTGTCAGGCTGCAACAGCGCTGAGCCGGCCGCTGCCGCCAGCACACCCGCGGTCGCGGAGCACAGGGTCGATGTTCCCGCGGTGACCGTCGGCACGACGGACCTCGAATCGACGCTTCAGATCTCGGGCAATCTCGTCCCGCAGACGCGTGTCGCGATTCTCGCGAAGCTGCCCGGCACGCTGTCGCGTGTCGCCGTCCAGATTGGCGATCGCGTTCGCGCGGGCCAGACCGTGGCCGTCATGGATCGCCGCGAGATCGATGCGCAGGTAGACGCCGCGGCGGCGGCGGTGAACGTGGCGCATGCGGGACTGGAATCGGCCGACGCGACGCTCGCGAATGCGATTGTCGAGCACGAACGCTCGCAACGGCTGCTCGAGGCTGGCGCCATTCCGAGACAGCGGCTCGACGAAACGCAGACCAGCCGCCGTGCAGCGACCGCACAGCGCGACCTCGCGAAAGCAAATGTGGCGCAGGCAGAAGCGGCGCTGCGGCGCGCACGCGAGACCCAGCGCGACACCACCCTTACGTCACCGATCGACGGCGTGATCGTGGAGCGCAATTACGACGCGGGCAGCCTGGTCGGCCCGGGCGACAAGCCGGTCGTCGCGGTGGCGGATTTGCGATCGCTGAAGCTCGAAGCAGGCGTCTCTGAACTCGAAGCGGGCCGGCTGCGACCCGGCATGCCGGTGCGAATCACCGTGCAGGCACGACCCGGTGAAGCCTTCCAGGGGCGGCTGGCTACGATCGCGCCGGAAGTAGATCCCCGCAACCGTCACTTCATGATCGAGGTCCGCACGACGAATCCCGGCTCGCTGCTGGCCGGCATGTACGCCACTGCGGCTATTCCGACTGAGCACGTCTCGGATGCCGTCGCCGTCCCGCGGGATGCGATCGCCACGCGCGGCGGGCGACGCGTCGTCCTCAAAGTCGACGCTGGTGCCGTGCACGAAGCGGCGGTCACGGAAGGTCTTTCGAACGGGACACAGGTCCAGATTTCAGACGGCCTGAAGCGCGGCGACGTCATCGTCGCCGACGCGCGACGCGACGTCGCGCCGGGCACTAAGGTCAATCCGGTTTTCTCGCGCTAACGATTCGTGGGGCCGGCTTCAGCCGCCCGGACAGGTTTCCTATGTGGATTTCCGATATTTCCATCCGTCGTCCAGTGCTCGCGACGATGTTCATCGTCAGCTTCATGGTGCTCGGCGTCGTCTCGATGTCGCGTCTCGGCATCGACCTGTTCCCCGACATCAGCTTCCCGTTCGTCAACGTGACGGTCGTCTATCCGGGCGCATCGCCGGAAGAGGTCGAAACGCTGGTGACAAAGCCGATTGAAGACGCGGTTGCGGGGATCAACGGCGTCAAGCGCGTCCAGTCACGATCGACCGACTCGCTCTCGACGGTCGGCGTCGAGCTCCGTCTCGAGGTAGACGCGCAGAACGCGGCCGCTGAAGTTCGTGAAAAAGTGGCCGCGATCCGAGGCCGTCTGCCGAAGGACATCGAAGATCCAACCATTGTCCGCTTCGACGTGGCGGGACTTCCCATCATGACGTTCGCCGTCGGTTCGAACCAGCCGTCGGACGTAACCCGGCGCCAGATCGAAGACGACCTCAAACCGCTCATCGAGCAAATCGACGGCGTCGCGGCGGTGGAGGTCAACGGCGGTGACGTCCGCGAGATCCAGGTGGATCTCGATCCGGGACGTCTCGAAGCGCTCGGCCTGCCGGTCAGCGTGGTCGCGGACAAGCTCGCCGCGGACAATCTCGACGTGCCGGGCGGACGGATGACCCGCCAGGGTCAGACGCTGTCGCTTCGCACGAAGGGCGAATTCCAGTCCGTCGCCGAAATCGAGAACGTCATTCTCCGGTCCGAAGCGGGATCGACGGTTCGCATCCGCGACGTTGGGCGCGTTGTCGACGGGTACGAGGAGCGGACGTCGACGACCCGCCTGAACGGTGTCGATGCCGTGTCGTTCTCCATCAAGAAACAGAGCGGCGCCAACACCGCGGCGATTTCAGAGCGTGTCCACGCGCTGCTTGCGCGCGTCGCGCCCAACTTCCCGGACCTCCAGATTCGTCAGGTGCACGACGACGCTGAATTCATCAAGGACAACATCGCGCAGGTGCGCGAGGGCATCATCTTCGGCGGCATCATGGCCGTCCTCGTGATCTTCCTGTTCATGCGCGATTGGCGGTCGACGCTGATCAGCGCGCTGGCGCTGCCGACGTCCGTCATTGCGACGTTCTTCTTCATGTGGGTCGCCGGCTTCACGTTCAACATGATGACCCTGATGGGTCTGTCGCTCGTGATCGGCATCCTGATCGACGACGCGGTCGTGGTCCGGGAAAACATCTACCGCCACATGGAGCATGGCGCCGACCCGATGACGGCGGCCCACCGCGGCACGGCCGAAATCGGCCTCGCGGTCATGGCGACGACCTTCACGATTCTGGCGGTGTTCCTCCCGGTCGGCTTCATGACCGGCATCGTCGGTCAGTTCTTCAAGTCGTTCGCGCTGACGATCGCGTTCGCGGTGTCAATGTCGCTGCTGGTCGCATTCACACTCGACCCGATGTTGTCGTCGCGGTTCGTCCGCTTTATCCCGCCAGAAGAGCGGACGCGGACGCGTATGGGGCGCTTGTTCGAGCGTTGGGGCCGCGCCTATGACGCGCTCGACCGCAGGTACCACACCGTGCTCGCGTGGGCCCTGCGCCATCCGTGGAAGACGCTGGCAGCTGCTGCCGCGGTCTTCGTCGTCAGCCTGGGCTCCGCGGCGTTCATGGGAACGGAGTTCGTCCCGGTCGAGGATCGGGGCGAGTTCCAGGTGATCGTCGACCTGCCGCCCGGGACCTCCTTTGATGAAAGCGTCGCTGCGGTTGCGAAGATCGAGCAGGACATCAAGGCAATTCCCGAAGTTCGCCAGGTCTTCAGTACCGTCGGGGTCAACGGTCAGGTTCGCTCGTCCACGATCCGCGTCCGTACGAACAAGAAGAACGAACGGGCCCGCGGCCTGGCTGCAATCAAGAACGAGGTCCGCGCGAAGCTCGCGACGATGCCGTTCGTGGACGGGAAGGTTGCCGACCCCGAATTCATGCAGGGCGCCCCGTACGAACCGCCCATCAATGTATTCGTCCGCGGCGACGATCTCGGCGAGCTCCAGCGGATCAGCAACGAGATCCAGGCAAAGGTCCGACAGGTACCCGGGGCCGTCGATATCAGCACGAATCTCGAGAGCGGACAGCCTGAGGTCGTCGCGCAGGTCAATCGATCGCTCGCGGCCGATCTCGGCTTCAGCGTCGGCAGCATCGGGACTCAGCTGCGCGGCATGGTTGAAGGCATTGTCCCGACGAAACTCCGCGACGGCGACCGCGAGTACGACATCCGTGTCCGTGTGGCGCCGGAATATCGCAACGATCCGGCGGCCATTCTGCGAACACCCCTGTACTCAACGACCGGCTCCGCGGTCCGCGCGGGAGAAGTCGCCCGCTTCGCCCCGGAAGTCGGGCCGAGCAACATCGATCGGGAGCAGCGGCGGCGCCAGGCGAAGATCGGCGTCGACATCGCGAACGGCTACGCCCTGGGCGACGTCACCAAGGGGATCGAGCAAGCGATCGCCACCGTTCAGATGCCGCCGAATTTCGAGTGGGGCTTCGCCGGCGACGTCGAGCTGATGCAGGAATCGGCGGCGGCGCTCGGCCTCGCACTCATTCTCGCGGTCGCGTTCATCTATATCGTGCTCGCGTCGCAGTTCGAGTCGTTCATCGAGCCCTTCCTCATCATGCTGTCGCTGCCGCTGGCCATCGTCGGCGCGCTGTTGTTGCTACTGTTGACGGGGAAGAACATCGGCATGCCGGCGATGATCGGCGTGGTGATGCTGATGGGCCTCGTGACCAAGAACGCCATCCTGCTCGTGGATTACACGAACCAGCTTCGGCGTGAAGGCCTGGCGGTGAAGGACGCGCTGCTGAAGGCCGGCCCCGTGCGGCTCCGCCCGATCATCATGACGACGATCGCGATGATTCTCGGGATGATGCCGTCGGCGTTCGGCAACGGCGACGGCAGCGAGTTCCGCGCGCCGATCTCAATCGCCACGATTGGTGGGCTGCTGACGTCGACGCTGCTCACGCTGGTGGTCGTCCCCGTGTCGTACCTGCTGCTCGAGCGCGGTCTCGCACGAGTGAAAGCGTGGCGCGAAGCGCCACTGCCGGCGTGGGCGAAAGCGGCCGCGCGTGTCACCGGGATCCTCGTCGTGCTCGCGCTGATCGGCGCGTTCCTCAGCGTGGCGCGAGCCTTCGCGGGGGCGCCTTCGGCTTCGGCGCCCCAAGCCCAGGCCCCGGCGCCGGCTTCGGCCGCGCAGGCGCGCAGCTTGACGATCGATCGCGCCGTGCAGCTCGCCGTCGATGGCAACGAATCACTGAAGGTGGACCAGGAGAGGCTCCGGGAAAGCCAGGCGCACGTATCGGGAGCAAAGGCAGCCTTCCTGCCGTCGCTCAACCTGAACTTCCTCTACACGCCGACACAGGCATCGCCGCTGCTGAAGATCCCCGCCGGCGTGTTCGGGCCAAACGAGCAGACGTTCCGCGCCAACCTGACGCGGGAGAACGTAATGAGGTTCGACATCTCGCAGCCGCTGTATACCGGCGGGAGGCTGTCGAACGCCTACGCCGCACAAGCGGCGGGAGAAGAGGCCAGCCGACTGGATCTCGAGCGTTCTCGGCAGGGGCTCATCCTCCAGGTCTATGAATCGTTCTACGCGGCGCTGATGAACGAGCAGGGCGTCCGCGTCAACGAAGAAGGGGTCACCATCGCGCAGAAGCATCTCGATCTCGCGAAGGCGCGATTCGAGGCCGGTTCCGCGGCACGGTTGGACGTGCTTCGTGCCGAGGTCGAGCTGTCGAACGCGAAGGCGAAGCTGATTCGCGCGCGAAGCGACACGGATGTGGCGTATCAACGGCTTCGCACGCTGCTCTCGCTGTCGCCGGGAGAGCCGCTGCAGCTGACCGGGTCGCTCGACGAGATTCCAAACGTGCCGTCGGCGGCCGTGATCGAGACGGCGCTCGGGTCGCGCCCCGACATTCGTTCACTTGGCCAGCAGCGTGAGGCGGCGCAGCGTCTCGTGTCGCTCGCCAACGCGGAGTTGAAGCCGATCGTGGGGTTCAGCGGCAATTATCAGTACCAGGAAGACGGGCTGTCGTCGCTGCTCCAGGGTTCCAGCCGGAGCTATCAGTTCGGCTTGAATTTCACCGTTCCGCTCTTCAACGCGCCGACCGTCGCTGCGAAACGTGGCGCTGCAGCGGCGCAGGTCAAGCAGGCCGAGCACGCGATGAATGCCGCACTCGACAACGCACGGCTCGACGTCGCGTCGGCATCGCGCGAACTCGACGCCGCGCGCGAGATCGTCACAACCGAGCAGAAGGCGGTGGAGATGGCGCGCGAAGGGCTGACGATCGCGGAAGTGTCCTATGAGAACGGCGTCATCACGGCGACCGAGCTCAACGACGCGCGGCTATCGCTGCTCGAAACCGAGTGGCAGTTGATGCAGGCGAAGTACGGACAGATTGTCGCCGCCGCGCGCACCCGTTTCGCCGCCGGCGTCTGAAACTACCGCGTCACGCTCACTGCCTGTTTACTCGCGGCCTTTCGCCGATTTCTCTTCTGCTGCGCGCCGCTGTTTCTTGAGACGCCACGTAAAACCTGCGGCTCGCGATGACTCGGAGGTGCTCGTGTCGGCGCCACCGCGAGCGATTACTGACTGCGTAGCGCAATCCCTTCTGAAATCCCGGCCATTCGGGACGTGCCAGAATGCCGTCGTACGCTGTCGTTTCGTTCGCACGGTTCTCGATCCTCAATGCAGGAAGAAGTGATGAAGAAACACGCCTTGATTGCGGCGAACATCGCGGCCCCAGGTGGCGCAGACCGGCGGACCAAGTCGGACCGACATGGGGTGCCTGATCTAGCGTCGAAGTTGAGCCATCTGCCGCAACGGCGCAGCCGGGCCGCATGGCGTGACCATGAGTACGTTCGGGGCTGGGGCGTCTTCGGCTTGCCCTTCGACTCCGGACACGTGCTCGCTCTGCGGGTGTTTCCGGATAATGACTTCTCGCCGTATCGAACACTCTGGCACCGCGATCCTGACGGTCAGTGGTCCATTTACGTCGACGGCGCTCGGCTCGAAACCGCATGCCCGCGCTATTACGGGCCGGCCTGCGCCCACACGGGCTTCGCCCGAATCGACGTCAGGTGGACGGGTCCGGCCTCACTCCACGTCACGATGGACGCACCCAGGCTGGAATGGGCTCTAGAGGCGTACGAAACCCCGCTGCTTCACGCAATCAATGCCGTGAGCTCGCGGATGCCGTTGTGGACGTGGCGATACGCCACCCTGTTACGCGGGCGCGAGATCCTTGCAAAGCAAGTCCTCGCGATGGGCGACGTCAGAATGTCTGGGACGATGCCCAGCGGACACTTCGGCACGCTGATGCCTCAACGTATGTATTTCATCGATACGGCGACCGCAATCCTCAATGGTCGGGATCTCGGACGGCCCACTATCGAAAAGGCCAACCCGCGAATCGGCGACGTGACGCTGCCCGCGCGAGGCGTGCTCGCAATCGGTCAGGCCATGTGGGAAATCCTCGACGCCGGCGAGTACGCCCGAATGCGCGCGCAGACGCAGGACGATGTCCCGACGAGAGTTCCAGACTGAGATCACTCTGTGCTGCACCGCTACCGCTTGCCCCGTGCCGCTTCGTAATAGACGATCTGCTGCCTGAACACGAGGATCGTCTGCTTCCCGACGGCGGTCTCGAGTGCCCCCGTCGTGGGTCGCCGCGGCACCGTCCGGAGCGATAGGCGGCCGTCGACAATGACAAGGCGCGCACACGACTCGTACGACGCATGACAGGCTCGCAGCCGTAAAATGAAGGGCCCCATGAAACCTCGCGCCCCTGGGGGATCATTTGGCGCGCAGCTCAAAGCGCTCCGCGACGCTGCCGGCTTCACGCAGGAAGAGCTCGCGACGATTACGGGCCTTTCGGTTCATGCGGTGAGCGCACTGGAGCGCGGGGAACGTCGGCGGCCTCATGTCGAAACGGTGCGCGCGCTGTCCGCGGCACTGGACGTAACCGGTGCCGCGCGTGACGCGCTCTTCGTGAGCGCGCGGGCCCCGGCTGACAATGCGGCCGATGAACTGAGCAACCTGTCGCTGCCGCTGGCTCTTACGGTCCTTCTCGGTCGCGAGGCCGACCTGCAGATCTTACGGGCTTGGCTCGCTGACGACGCCGCACGCCTCATCACGCTCACCGGGCCAGGGGGATCCGGCAAAACACGCCTCGCACTGGAGCTCGCACGTACGATGGCGGCAGAGGCGGCAACCCGCGTGGTGTTCGTCCCGTTGGCTGCCATTCGGAATCCTGCGTTCGTCGCGTCGGCGATTGCCGAGGCTCTCGGGCTGTCTGACGCCACCGCGATCGACTTGCCGAGGCGGGCACGGGGCGTGTGTGACGATCGCCCCACGTTGCTGGTGCTCGACAATTTCGAGCAGGTCATGGATGCCGCGCCGCTGGTCGCGGATCTCCTGACGTCGGTTGCATCGCTCCGAGTGTTGGCCACCAGCCGCGCGCCGCTCCGCGTGCGAGGTGAGCGGGAGTACGCCGTCGGGCCGCTCGCGTTGGAGGTGGGCAGCGTGGAGGCGATGGCACCAGCCGACGTCGCGCGCTCTCCCGCGGTGCGACTGTTCGTCGAACGCGCTCGGGACGTACAACCTGACTTTCGTCTCACGTCGTCGAACGTGCCGACCGTGGCGGCCATTTGTCGTCGACTCGATGCACTGCCGCTCGCCCTCGAGCTTGCGGCCCGGTGGATCAAAGTGCTGGCCCCCGAGGATCTGCTCGACCGACTCGCGCACGATGTCCTGCTCTCGGCCGCCGGTCCGCGCGATCTTCCCGAACGCCAACAAACGATGAATGCGACGGTCGCCTGGAGTTATCAACTGCTAGGCCCGACCGAGCAGCGCGCGTTCCGGCGTTTCGCAGCGCTGCCGGGTCGATTTTCCATCGAGGCTGCCGCCGCGGTCCTTGCCGGTCGTGCGGGTGACTCGGCTGGGTCCGACGAAGCGCTCCGCGCGGCTGCCGGGTTGATCGACAAGAGTCTGCTGCTGCGAGCCGAGACGTCGGTGGCGACTCGTCCGCTGTACCAAACGCTTGAAACCGTGCGGGCGTTCGCGGCGCTCAAGCTCGCCGCGGCGGGCGAGCGCAACGAGGCACTAGAGGGCCTGGCGCAGTATTGCACCCGCGAAGCCTCTTTCGCCGCGAAAGGATTGGCCGGACCAGCGCAGAGTGAATGGCTGAATCGCGTACGCGACGATCTCGAGAACTACCGCGGCGCGCTGTCGTGGCTCATCGAGCAAGACCGTCCTGCTGAAGCGTCCGAGATTGCGTGGGCGCTGATGCTGTTCTGGCTGGTCCGGGGGCATGCGGGCGAAGGCCTCGGGTGGTACGAGCAGATTCTGACCTTGCCGTCCGTTTCGCCCATCGCCGAGTTGAGAGCGCTCACCGCATCGGGACTGATGTGCTACGCGCGAGGGGAATTCGCGCGCGCACGCACGATGCTCACTCGCGCTCGGGCGCTGGCCCCCGGTGCCGGAGACAAGGAGGCCGCGGCGCAGGCCGATCATATGCTCGGGTACGTCGAACACTCCGACGGCAGTCTCGCCGCGGCCCGCGACTATTTCAGGCGCAGTATCGAAGGGTTCCAGGCACTGCCGGGCCACTGGGGCACGGGCCATGCGCTGAGCGGCCTTGCATGGGTCGCCGTGGCGACGGGCGATGACGATGAGGCTGGGCGTCTGGTCGATGAGGCCACATCGTTGCTCCGTCAAGCCGGTCCGTGGTACTCGTCGCTCGCGCTGTACGTTCGTGCGATCCTGGCGTTACGGCGAGACAAACCCGACGAGGCGATCGCTGTCGTGCGTGAAAGCCTCACGCAGAGTCGGCAGCTTGATGACAAGTTCGCGTGTGTGGGCGCGCTGCGCCTTCTGGCGGTCGCGGCGGTACTCAAGGGCGACGCCACATGGGCGGCGCGGATCCTGGGCGCTCGGGACGCGGTGATTGAACATACGGGTACCGCGTTTGTCGACCGATCGGTGCACGCTCTCGCAGAACGGGCGGAACGGGATGTGCGCGCTCGCCTCGGACCGGATCTATGGGCAAGGGCGTATGCGGCAGGGCGCGGCGCCTCTATCGATTCCCTGCTGCAGGACATCGAAAGCAGACGAGCACGTTCTTAGAACGCTCGTGGAACCTGCTCGCCCCGCCGTAGAGACCGGTGGCGACGAATCGCCCGTCGGGAATCAGGAACGAGATCGGCGTTTATCGCGACCGATCTATGGCATTCGCCGTTTCACCGGATCATGTTGTCATGCGGCGCCATCTGCGTTCTGGGGGAGTAGCCTATGTCGTCCCCTTGCGGGGATCAGGAGGCACCGGCCACATGGGTTGACAGCTGACGCAGATGGCGGCTTTCGCGTGATCTGGGCAGATAGGCGACTGGCATACGACAGCTTTGGACAACGCGCGAGACCGTGCTAGGCCCCATAAGTCGAAGGTGTTGAAGGTCTCGGACAAGATCGGAGGCTTGCCCTACGCGCTCGCGTTTAAGCGCTACCGCTCGCGCACAATACCGTCGCACGCAACCTGAGTCGACCTTCATCCATGTGATCCTTCGCTCCCTCGCGCACGAGCGCTTCGAAGCGCGCGCTGTCCTCCGCGCTCAGCGCGTTCAGCTTCGCCTTGAGTCCCGATCTGAGATCGAGGGCGATGCGCAGATAATTCTCCACCGAACCGAAATCGAAAACCATCGGCAGGCTCTCCACCTGGACATCGGTGAAGCCGCCAGCACGAACCAACCGTTCGAGCGCCCCGGGTTGCGCGAATCGGAAAGCCCCGGGCGAATCAGGGGGCGGAGGCGGCGCATTGAGCACGGGCCCAGCCGCACGATTCAGCACTCCGAGGTACGGATTCTTTGCCGGCTCATCCCATACGACAATCGCGTATCGGCCACCAGATTTGAGCACACGACGTATCTCCGCGACCGCCTTTACCGGGTCGGCGCAGAACATGATCCCCGTCGTGAACGTTACGGCATCAAACCTGTTCGCGGGGAAGTCCAAGGCCTCGGCGTCCATCTCGCGGGCCTCCACATTCGTGAGCCTCATCGCCTTTGCTCTGCGTGCAGTGGCTGCAACCATCGAGGGTGCGAGGTCAATCGCTACCACCGACCCGCTGGGGCCCACTCGCTGGGCCGCACTCAGTGCGGGTTGACCTGTTCCGCAAGCCACATCGAGCACCGACTTGCCCGGCGCCAGTGCTGTCACGTCACAGACCCAATCGATCATGGGCCGCACGGTCTCGACGTACCAGCCGTAATGCCTCTCCCACCCGGCCGATGTGTCTTCCCAGGAGGCTCGCTGTAGCTCTCTCAGTTGGTTGGCTTCGGTCATGGTAGTTGGCCGCCCAGGCTTCCCTTCCAGGGCATCCGATTCGACGAGTCACATCATAAACTCGTGGCCAGAGGTTACTCTCACGTCGGCCGAATTGGAGCGCGAGTGAATGACGCGTTGAAGTAATGAGTAGTCGCCAAGGGTATTTCTACAGCCAGAAGTCGCCACGCGCTATGAATTCTGGTGTACTACTACCGCATTCCAGGCTTGGCCGACGCGTATCCGTCCATCCACCAGAACACCGGGCGTCAAAATCGCGTTTAACACTTCCTTAACGGGCGCGCACTCCGGAGGTCAACGTGGCGATGGTCTTTCGATCGGCACTAATCGTGGGATTGCTGGCGAGCGCGGCGGCATGCAACCAAGCGCCCGCGGCCACAGAGACGGACACCGCAGCTTCAGTTAAGGCGATCGAGTCCTTACTCGATGCGTACCGGCAGGCAGTAATCGGTATGGACTTAGATCGGTTCGTGACACTGTGGGACGACCGGGAGCGCATCTCGCTAGTGAGCCCTGTCGGGCGCATCTCGTCGATGGCCGAGTTAGAGGCGTTCTTCAACCAGATGCGGGCTAGTTATGCCAAGCTCGACTTCGAACGACGAAATACGGCCATTCGCGTTGATGGAGATGCTGCGCGTGCAGCATACGACTTCGTCCTCAACGGAGTGGCACCGAACGGCGCGCGAATCCAATTCGCTGGTTGGGAAACACAGGTGTACCGCCGAACGGCTGAGGGCTGGCGGATCACACACGTCCACTATTCTGTCGCCCCGGCTGCGTCACCCCCGAAATGATTGGACGCCTCCTTACCGTGTTCCCCTTCCCTTCGCAGTCTGAGTGTGGGCGCAAGCTCCGGGCGACGTGCTGGGGCGGTCACGCCCGGAACAGGGAAGCGGGTACAGGTCGGGCAGGCTGACGGAAGATTCACCTGCCGGTCAGTCGCGAGTAGTCGCCTACTGGCGACGAATCGCCCGTCGGGAATCAGAAACGAGATGGGCGTTTAGCAGCACCTATCGCCGATTCATCGAAACGCGTGTCGTCAGTGCTTGTTGATTGCTATCCTGCCTGCGAGTCGTGTTCGGTCGCCGACCCGACTTTTCGCTTGCTACTAGCACGCCTTAGCCGAGCTGCTCGGCAAGCGCGACAATGATGCCCTCAGGCCCGCGGATGTAAGCTAACCGGTACGTGTCCCCGTACTGCATTTCGCCAATGAGCTCGGCCCCGTGGGCGAGCATGCGCGCAATGACAGCGTCGATACCATCGACGGCGAACATGATGCGACGGATGCCCAACGTGTTCACCGGCGCGTCCACCGGTCCAAACCTGATCGCGTTGGGCGTGTGGAACTTGTCCAGCTCGATGCCGTGTCCATCGGGAGTCCGCATCATCGCGAGGGTCGCCCGGACATCCTTGAGTCCGATCAGGCTCCCGACCGCAGGCCCTTCGACTGTGGTCTCGCCCTCGAGCTTGAGGCCCAGTTCGATGAAGAACGCCTTGGTCGCTTCGAGATCGTCGACAACGATCAGGACGTTGTCCATCCGTTTAACCGTCATATCTTTCCTTCCCTCGCTTCATTGCCACACAATAACGCGGCAGGGGCGAAGTTGTCGGCGACGGTGAAGGAGGCCGTCGCCGATGTCAAAGTCGAAATCCGCGGTGCTGAACAGCCTGACGTCTTCCAGCGGGCAGCGGACCTACGACCACGCCATTCGCGAGTTCGTCGCTTGGTACTGTTCGGAGCCCCGCCTCGCGTTCAGCCGGGCGTGGGGAGACGGCATGTCGACCAAGGTGCTCTAGGATGTCGTTCGCGCGGCGGCGGCTCGAGCCGGCATCGACAAGCTGGCGCCGCACGATCTTCGGCGCACCTGTGCTCGTCTGTGCCACCTCGCCGGCGGAGCACTGGACCAGATCCAGTTCCTGCTGGGCCATGTTTCAATTCAAACGACGGAGCGTTATCTCGGATGTAAGCAGAGACTCCGCGCCGCCGTAAACGACCGATTGGGAATCGAGCCTGATGCTGCGTGACTTCGACGGTTGCCAGGACGGACGGATCAATCCACCGTTGCCGCGATACGCAGCACCGAGCGCACTCGAAGTGGCGCTGTCGGCGTTCGGTTGTTTTCAACCCCCGTGTAGAATTCCAGGCGATGACCCGGCAAGAGAGCTTCGGAGAGTTTGAGGCGACCAGCCTGTTCTGCCCCAAGTGTCGCCGAGCGACGCCGGCACGGTCGAAGCTCCTGCTCGTTCTCCCGAGCGGAAACAAGTACGACTACGTCTGCGCTGAATGCGGAACTGCGGTGGGCGTCAAAACCGACAACGATGCGTCCGAGTTCTACCGAACAGCACCGCCCCGACGTGCGCCCCACCGCGGTGGCCGCTCGTAGTCCAGCGGACATGACCGGGGATCGACCGCGCAGACACACGCTTCGCCTGCCTGGGGAGGGCTCTGCTCGGAACGCGGTGAGCGAGGAGAACCCCGACTCGTGCGATCATAGAGGAGGGCGTTCTGACTCCCTGACCATCAAATGACGCAAACAGTCGAGATAAGTCTCAGGATTCCTTCCCTCCGCGTCCGCCGCGACGGGAAGGAGGCCCCGGAAACCATCGCAAACAGTGACGTTCGATTCGGCAAACTGGTCGAGCTGACGGCCATCCCAAAGCCGGGCGATATTCTGACGATGACGGTCAGCTCAGGTGGCACCTTCGAGTGCGATGTCGTCCGGAGCGATTGGCAACACGATAAGAACATGTTTGTTATCGCGTGCCGGTACTCCAAGCGGTCTATTTCACCTGCTGAATACCAGGCCTTGGTGGGCGCTTCAGACTGGCAGGTAAGGCCCCTGCTGTAGGCCAGGCTATCCACAGCCGACGACATGCCGACACTGAACCTGGTTATTCCCGACCAGGCCCAATTCAGATCTGTCAATTCGTTCGCGCTTTCCTTAGACGCCACGTAAAACCTGCCGCAAACGCCACGATGGCGATAAGGACGAGCGGTCCGGTGCTGACGTAGCCGATGCTCATGCCGACGCCACCCGTTGTCGTAGGCGATAGACGCGCGATCAACATCGGGAGCATGAGTGGAAGAACGAAGGTCGCTGCGACCCAGATCGCGCACGCGAGGAATGCGGCAGCCACACCGGCGATGACGGCCTTTGCGTACGTCACGGAGCGTGAGTATCAGCGACCGGGAAACGCTCGGCCGTGAACAGTCGGCCGAGCCCCCCAGCATTCACAACTAATTGGTCGACACCGGCCGACGTCCGGCGGCGGCGAGCACGTCGCTGAACGGGCTGGTGCCGCCGTGAATGTGCACGATGCGGTCGACGTTCAGCTTCAGCCGCGTGATGTTATCGACCAGATTCGTGGTGTACGGGCTCGGCATCGGCAGCGGCGGCGCTCCGGGACGCGGGATATACGCGTCGGCCTGCATCACCAGCTTGTCCTTCGGCACGTACACCATCAGCAAGCCTTCACTGTGCGGCTGGTCGCGCATCAAGTAGATCTCGAGGCTCATGTTGCCGTCGGTGATGACACGCTTGTCCTTCATCGTTTCGAGCATTGGGGCCCGCGGCATGCGCGCGAGACGATCGGGATTGAGCGAGTGCGGGTTCTTGAAGATCTGCTCCTCGTAGTACTTCCGATGCGACTCGTGCGTGATGATCGGAATGCCTTCCGCCACGTACGCGCGCATCCCGCCCGCATGATCGGCATGATGATGCGAGTTGATGACGTATTTGATCGGTTTGTTCGGCGTGAGCCGCTTTGCCTGATCGATCGATGCCGTCGTGACCGCATCACCTCCAGGCCCTTCGACCATCACGATGTAGTCCTTGAACTCGACGAGAATGCTTCCTTCGCCAGTCGGATTGAGCTGCCAGATGCCTTCCGCGAGCTTGACCGGCTGCGGAGGTGCGCCCGCAGCGGCTGGCGGGCCGGCAGGCGCCGCCGACGTCGCACGGGCCACGGTATCGATCGCCTCCTGGGAATTCGGACGCGCCTGCGCCACGTTGATTTCCAGCGTGGGCCAGCCACCCTCGCGCATGACGATGTGCATCGGCATCTGGACGCCGTCGAGACTGCGATACTCCGAGTACGTCCCGTCAAGCACGGTGTCGCCCGTAAAGGCGATGTCGACGAGCGCCTCCACGTGCTCGATCAGGTTCCGGTTGTCGAGCGTCGCGGTGATCGGAAACTTGTCGAACGCCGTGAACGTGATCGTCCGTTTGCCCTTCACGGTTGAGGCTTTCGCGGTTGCCGCATTCGCCGCCGCGCCCTTCAGGAATCCGTGCGGCGTCAGCCAGAACGCAATCGCCCCCGCCTGCGCGCGTCCATTGATCGTGTTGTTCTGGATGATGTCGCCGGGAATCGGGCGGATGCCGCCCTGGAACGTCTGCGGGTTGTAGCCGCCCGCGCCGCCGCCGCGGGGCACTTTCGCATCGTCGATGCGCACGAGTTCCTGCCTCATCGCCGGCACCGAATAATCGATGGACATCGTGTACTTCGTGACCGTGTAGCGCGGCCAGGCGCCGCCGGTCGTGTAGGCCTGCCCGGTGGGATTGATCGAGCCAGTGCCCGTGTACTGCAACGAGCGAAGGCTCGTCGTCCCCATGGCCTTTGTCGCGTCACTAATCAGCGCGCCCGCGTCAGGCGCGTTGTTCTGCGCGGCCGCCTGGAGCGAAAGAACGGTGACCGCCGCGATGACTGCAAGGATCCTCTTCATGGCGACCTCTCGGTATGGTTGGCGGGTCGGCCCGCGGGGGAATTCTAAACGCGAACAGGGATTAATGCGTCGCGTTCGCCCGTCCGGCCGCGGCGACGAGCACGAAGATCTTCTTCATCGCGACCTCCAGTTCGCTACCTGCCTTGAGGAGCCTGAGGCTGGCCTCCCTGGAACTGGCCGCCCTGGTTGTGAGGCGGCTCCGGATACAGGCCAAGACCGTAGATCTCGTTGACGTAGATCTGTTGATAGCGAATGCCGTTGCCGTCTTTGTCGACCCACCCAAGCGACTGGTAGAACAAGCCCGGCTCGGGATAACCCTTCGGCACCGTCCCCTCGAGAATGTACAGACGGTTCTCACGCATCGCGACAAACGCCATCGTGCGCGACTGATCCGCGCGGTTCGTCAGATGAATCTCGTGGCCTTCGACGAGGTCCTGCCAGTTCCACAGGTAGTGGGTGATGGTGGCGTCGCGTTTGATGAACTGGAACGACGCGTACACCAATGCGCCGCGGATGGCCTGGGTTGAATACGCAGGGCCGATCGTCGACAACGCGCCGCCTCGCTGCCCCTGACACGGCTCGGCGCCTGCGGGGCAATTCGCCTGCCGCTCGAGCCCCATCTTCTGGATGCCGTTGTAATCGACGACGGTGATGGAGTAATGCTCCTTGCCTTTATCCGCGCTGTAGATGCGCGCCGGCAGCGTGTAGTCGTACTCCGACTTCCACGTCGTCTCGGTGACCTTTGGCTCGCCGGGAAAATCGACCTTGAAGCCGTCGCGCGTGCTGACGTACTGCTCCCATTCCTGCGCGGACGCGGAGCCGGCCGAGAACATTGCTACGGCGAACGCGACTGCGAACGCGCGCATGATTGCTCCTAACGGCGGGTCCAATAACGGCGGGTCCA